>Ga0255166_1000009_pt1 | contig 234260 bp, 216 predicted proteins | sample Atl_Cont_RepC_8d_FD_186013 | JGI IMG/M metagenome (GOLD analysis project Ga0255166, IMG submission 186013) | Freshwater microbial communities from Altamaha River, Georgia, United States - Atl_Cont_RepC_8d | ecosystem: Environmental > Aquatic > Freshwater > River | place: USA: Georgia...
CGTGTGGTCGTGGATGGGCGTGGACTGACCCGGACCCCAGACGAAGCTCACCACCGAGAAGCGGTCTTGCGGATCGGCATACAGCAAAAACTGTTGGTAGCGATCGGGGTTGGGATGGGCGAAGGCCTCCGGCAGCCAATCGTCGTGCGCCACCAGCGCGGCCAGGTGCTGGGCACCTTGATCCAGGATGGCGGCTTCGTCGGTGTGCGTGGCCAACACCTGGTTGAGGCCTGCGACAAAGTCGCGCAAGCGGGGGATGGCGTCGAGGTCGGGTGTGTGCAGGTTCATGGCGTTTGTCTCGGTAAAGAAGGGGCTGCGAACACAGCGGGGCATTGTTTCACAGGGACAATGCGGTGCATGTCACTTGCATTCTTGTCCTGTGTGCGCACGGCATGGCTGGCCCGGCCCCGGCGCGTCTTGTGGTCCTTGGCCGCTTTCAGCTGGGGGCTGTTGGGCTTTGGGCTGTACCTGCAACATGGCCTCGGTCTGGAGCCGTGTCCGATGTGCATCATGCAGCGCTACCTGTGGCTGCTGTTTGGTCTGGCGGCCTTGTTCGGTGGGTTTGTCGTGCCCAATTCGACCGGCTTGCGCACCAGTCGCCGCTGGCCACTGCGGCTGGTGAGCGTGGTGCTGTGCGGCGTGTCAATCGGCGGGGCGTATGTGGCAGCGCGTCAGAGCTGGCTGCAGTGGCATCCGCCCGCGTTTGCGTCGTGCGGGCGCGACTTCTATGGCATTGTCGAGACGTTTCCTCTGCACCAGGCCTTGCCGCTGATCTTTCGCGGCAGCGGCGACTGCTCGGCCATCGACTGGACGTTTCTGGGCGGCACCATCGCCAACTGGTCGTTCGTGTGCTTTGTGGGCGTGACGTGGGTGGTGCTGGCGATGCTGCGGGCGCAGCGAGGCCTCAGAGCGATTTGACCAACACCAGGCTCTTGCGGTCCCAGTTGTATTTGCGCTTGCGCGCTTCGGGCAGCCAGTCCGGATCGACCTGCTTGAAACCGCGCTTGAGGAACCAGTGCATGGCGCGCGTGGTGAGCACGAAGATGGATTTCAGCCCCTTGTTGCGCGCGCGCTGCTCGATGCGTTTCAAGACCTTCTCGCCATCGCCTTGGCCTTGCGACAGCGGCGAGACGGTGAGCGCGGCCATCTCGCCCGTGGCGGCTTCTGGGTAGGGGTGCAAAGCGGCGCAGGCGAAGATCACGCCATCGTGTTCGATGACCGAGTACTGACCGATGTCGCGCTCGATCTCGTTGCGGTCGCGCTTGACCAGGGTGCCGTCGTTTTCAAACGGTTCGATCAATTGCAAGATGCCACCCACGTCCTCGTGCGTGGCCTCGCGCAGGCTCTCCAGCTTTTCATCCACGACCATGGTGCCGATGCCGTCGTGCACGTAGATCTCCAGCAGCAGCGCGCCATCGACCGCAAACGGCAGGATGTGGCTGCGCTCGACGCCGGCCTTGCAGGCCTTGACGCAGTGCTGCAAGTAAAACGCCACGTCCGAGGGGTTGGTGGTGTGCGGCAAGTCGGCCAGCAGGGCCTCGGCGGCGGCCAGCGGCAACTCGGTGTCGATGGGGTTGTCTTCGGATTCGGGTTCGAGCGCGCGGGTGCGGATGCCCGGGATCTCGGTCAGGAACAACAGCTTGTCGGCCTGCAAGGCGGCAGCGACCGAGGTGGCGACTTCTTCCATCGTCAGGTTGAAGGCCTCGCCCGTGGGCGAGAAGCCAAAGGGCGAGATGAGCACCATCGAGCCGGCGTTGAGGGTTTGGGTGATGCCCGCCACATCGACCTTGCGCACCAGACCCGAGTGCTGAAAGTCCACGCCGTCGAGGATGCCCACCGGGCGGGCGGTGATGAAGTTGCCTGAAATCACCCGCACGGTGGCACCCGCCATGGGCGTGTTGGGCAGGCCCTGGCTGAAGGCGGCTTCGATCTCGAAGCGCAGTTGACCGGCGGCTTCTTGCGCGCAGTCCAGCGCCACCCCGTCGGTGATGCGCATGCCGTGCGAGTAGCGCGGCTCGTGGCCCTTGGCCTTGAGTTGCTCGTTGACCTGGGGACGAAAGCCGTGCACCAGCACGACTTTGACGCCCATGCTCTGGATCAGCGCCAGGTCTTGTGCGATGGAGGGCAGCTTGCCCGCCGCGATGGCTTCACCCGCAATGCCGACCACAAAGGTCTTGCCACGGTGCATGTGGATGTAGGGCGCGACCGAGCGAAACCAGGGCACAAACGTGAAATTGAAAACAGTGGACATGGCGTGTGTCGCAGGCAGGTCAATTCGAAGGGGCGGGGATAATGCCGCATTGTGACTGATAACGCGACCGTCCCCCTGAAGATCGAGTACCCCGACGGCCTGCCGGTGTCGGCGCGCGTCGATGATATTTTGGATGCCTTGCGCCGCCATCAGGTCATCATCGTGTGCGGCGAAACCGGCTCTGGCAAGACCACCCAGTTGCCCAAGATGGCCTTGCAGTGTTTGCAAGAGCAAGCCGCTGCGGCCGCGCGTTCGGCCTCCCGTTCGGAGGGGCCGCGCCGTCGCCCGGGCTTGATCGGTCACACCCAGCCCCGGCGCATCGCCGCCAGTTCGGTGGCCAAGCGCATCGCCGAGGAGTTGCACACGCCTTTGGGCGAGCTGGTGGGCTACAAGGTGCGCTTTCACGACCGCATCGGCCCACGCACCCGCATCAAGCTGATGACCGACGGCATCTTGCTGGCCGAGACGCAGACCGATCCGCTGCTCAAGGCCTACGAGGTCATCATCATCGACGAGGCACACGAGCGCAGCCTCAACATCGACTTTCTGCTGGGCTACCTGCGCGAAATCCTGCCGCGCCGCCCCGACCTGAAAGTCATCGTCACCTCGGCCACCATCGACGCCGACCGCTTCGCGCAGCACTTCGCGTCGGCGCGTGGACCCGCGCCGGTGCTCATGGTGTCGGGGCGCACCTATCCGGTGGAGGTGCGCTACCGCCCCTTTGAAGAAAGCCGCGAGCGGGATCTGAACGACGCCATCGCCGAAGCGGTGGACGAGCTGTGGCGTGAGGCGTCACAACAAGGCGACATCCTGGTGTTTTTGCCGGGCGAGCGTGAGATCCGCGAGGCCGCCGATCACTTGCGCGCGCACCTGAGTCACCACGCCCTGACGCGTGGGGCCGAGGTGCTGCCGTTGTTTGCGCGGCTGTCGCAAGCCGAGCAAGACCGCGTCTTCGATGCCCACACCGGGCGACGCATCGTGCTCGCCACCAACGTGGCCGAGACCTCGCTGACCGTGCCGGGCATTCGCTACGTCATCGACACCGGTACCGCACGCGTCAAGCGCTACAGCTGGCGCAGCAAGGTCGAACAATTGCTGGTCGAGCCCATCAGTCAAGCCGCAGCCAACCAACGCGCTGGGCGTTGCGGGCGCGTGGCCAATGGCATTTGCATTCGCCTGTACGACGAGACCGACTTCAACGGCCGCGCCCGCTTCACCGATCCGGAGATCCTGCGCTCGTCGCTGGCCGGCGTCATCCTGCGCATGAAGTCCCTGCACCTGGGGGCGGTCGAGCAGTTCCCGTTCCTGGAGGCCCCGCGCCCCAAGGCCATCGCCGACGGCTACCAATTGCTGGCCGAGCTCGGCGCGGTGGACGACGACCACGAACTCACCCCCACCGGGCGCGAACTGGCCCAGCTGCCGCTGGACCCCCGTGTGGGCCGCATGATCCTGGAAGCGCGCACACGCGGCGCGCTCGACGAGGTGCTCATCATCGCCAGCGCCCTGAGCGTGCAAGACGTGCGCGATCGTCCCATCGACCAACAAGCGCAAGCCGACCAAGCCCATGCCAAATTCGACGACGACAAAAGCGAGTTCAGCGGCTACCTCAACCTCTGGCGCTGGCTCGACAGTGCGCGTGGGGGAAAAGCCAAGTCGGGGTCAGATTCCAATTCCTCTTCTCACAAACTGAGCAACCGCCAATACGAGCAGTTGCTGCGACAGAACTTCATCCATGCGCGTCGCGTGCGCGAGTGGCGAGACATTCACAGCCAGTTGCACACGGTGGTGGCGGAGCACGGTTGGCGGCTCAACAGCACGCCGGCGAGTTATGAGCAGCTGCATTTGGCGCTGTTGGCGGGCATGCTGGGCAACGTGGGCTACAAGCTCGACGAGCAACCGGCGGGTGCACCTGCCGCAGGGCAGTACCTCGGCGCGCGGGGCATCAAGTTTTATCCCCACCCGGGCGCGCATTTGCGCAAGCGGCCCGGGCGTTGGATCGTGTGCGCCGAGTTGGTCGAGACCACGCGCTTGTTCGGACGCGGCATTGCCAACATCGAGCCGTCATGGCTGGAACAGGTGGGCGGACACTTGCTCAAGAAGCAGTTGCTCGATCCGCATTGGGAAAAGCGCAGTGCCGAAGCCGTGGCCTTGGAGCGCGCCACCTTGTACGGCTTGGTGGTCTACAACGGCCGCCGCCGCGCCTACGCCACGGTGGACCCGCATGCCGCGCGCGAGATCTTCATCCGCGAAGGCTTGGTGGCTGGGCAATGGGAGACGCGATTACCGTTTCTGGCGGCCAACCAGAAGATGGTCGCCAAGGTCGAGGAGTTGGAACACAAATCACGCCGGCAGGACGTGCTGGTCGACGACGAGCTGATCGTCGCTTTCTACGACGCGCAGATCCCGCAGGATGTGGTCAACGGCCGTCAGTTGGAAGCCTGGTGGCGCGAGGCCTCGCGCAGCAACCCGAAGCTGCTGCACCTGAGTCGCGAGGAGCTGATGCGCCACGAGGCGGCAGGGGTGACCACGCAGGCGTTTCCGAAAACCCTGCGTCTGGGCGGCGTGGATTGCGCGGCCACGTACCTGCATCAGCCGGGCGATGCGCGTGATGGCGTGACGGTGACGGTGCCGCTGTTTGTGCTCAACCAGGTGAGCGAGGATCGTTGCGAATGGCTGGTGCCGGGCATGTTGAAGGACAAGATCCAGGCGCTGCTCAAAAGCCTGCCGCAAAAGCCGCGCAGCCGCTTTGTGCCCTTGCCCGAGAGCGCGGCGCGTTTGGCCGAGGCGCTCAGCGCGCCAGAGGTGTTTGGTCACGGCTCGCTCACCGATGTGCTGCTCAAGCGCGTCCGCGACGAGACCAGCCTGGATGTCAAACGTGCCGACTTCAAACTCGACATGCTGCCCGCACACCTGTTCATGAACCTGCGCGTCGTCGATGAACACGGTCGTCAACTCGGCATGGGCCGCAACCTCGGTGCGCTCAAAGCCGAATGGGGCACGAAGGCGCGCGGGGCGTTTCAAGCCTTGGCGTCGTTGCGCGGTCAATTGGATCAATCGGATAAATTGGGGAGCCCAAAATTGGGGTCAGACGCCGATTTCCCGAAGGGAAATTCGGACTCTGACCCCAATTTTGCGTCTGACCCCAATTTATCGGCGTCTGCCCCCAATTCAGCAGCCCCCAATTCAAAGCCCAATTCATCCGCTCCCCCTCTTTCTGACCAACGCCACACCGCCTGGACTTTCGGCGAGTTGCCGGAGCTGATGGAAATTGCCAAAGGCCACCAAACCTTGGTGGGCTTTCCGGCTTTGGTGGACGACGGCGATGCGGTGCGCATCGAGGTCTTTGACGAGCCCGAGGTGGCGGCGGCCAAGCACCGCGTGGGTTTGCGTCGGCTGTTTGCCTTGCAGATCAAGGATGCGCTGAAGTACTTGGAGAAGAACATCCCCGACTTGCAAAAGATGGCGGTGGCGTTCATGTCCTTGGGCACAGCCGAAGAACTGCGCACGCAGATCATCGACGTGGCGTTGGATCGCGCTTTCCTGCAAGAGCCTTTGCCCACCGACGAAGCGGGTTTCAAGCAGCGGTTGGAGGAAGGCCGGGGCCGCCTGACGCTCATCGCCAATGAGGTGGCGCGGCTCGCCGGTGTGGTGTTGCACGAGTACGCCGCAGCGACGCGCAAGATCAAGGACACCAAAAGCGCGCCCGAGGCCACGAGCGATTGCGCGCAGCAGTTGCAGCGCCTCATGCCCAAGCACTTCATCGCCAGCACACCGTGGCCGCAGTTGCAGCACTTCGCGCGCTACCTCAAGGCCATCACCTTGCGACTCGACAAGGTCCGCGCCGATCCCGCACGCGACGCGCAGCGCCTGAGTGAATTGAAACCGCAAGAACAGCGCTACTGGCGACTCGTGGCCGAGCGCAAAGGCGTGCAAGACGCGCGCATGCTGGAGTTTCGCTGGCTGCTCGAAGAGCTGCGCGTGAGTTTCTTCGCGCAAGAGCTGCGCACGCCGCAGCCGGTCAGCATCAAGCGGTTGGAAAAGGCGTGGGGGCAGTTGACCCACTGAAAGCAAAAAGGCAACCCGAAGGTTGCCTTTTGTAAGCGCGATGGCGCGTGGGATCAGTAGCTGTTGCGACGCTGACCGCCACCACCGTAACCGCCGCCGCCATAGCCGCCGCCACCAAAGCCACCGCTGCGCGGAGCGCGGGGCTCCATCGGGCGGGCGATGTTGACGGTCAGATCACGGCCACCGAGGTTTTTGCCGTGCATGCCGGCAATCGCGGCTTCGGCTTCGGCGGGCGAGCTCATTTCCACAAAGCCAAAGCCCTTGGAGCGGCCGCTGTCGCGTTCGGTCATGACCTTGGCCGACTGAACGGTGCCAAAGGCCGAGAATTGTTGTTGAAGGTCTTCGTCGCGCGTGGACCAGGAGAGGTTGCCGACATACAGTTTGCTGCTCATAAGGGAGCCTTTCTTTTGAAGTGCCCGTGGTTGTCAACGGGCGGGGATCAATGACGCGAACGGCGGGTCCGCGTCAACGGTTCGGATTCAGCGTGTCGGACGCCGATGGGGCGCCGACGGGTTGGATGAAGTCCGAGGTTCGAGGTGGCGGAAGGTGATGCGACCTTTGCCGAGATCGTAGGGCGAGAGTTCGAGTGAGACCCGGTCTCCCGCGAGGATGCGGATGTGGTGCTTGCGCATCTTGCCGCCGGTGTAGGCAACCAGGCTGTGACCGTTGTCCAGCGTGACGCGAAAGCGCGAGTCCGGCAGGACTTCGTCCACTTTGCCTTGCATTTCGATGAGTTCTTCCTTGGCCATGGATGTTCCTTGTATCGGTGTGCGTGTCGTGTGGCTTCAGGCCAGGGCTGGCGCTTGGCACAGCCAAGCGCGCGCTTGCGCGCTGGCGTGGATGAGTGCGTTTTCGCGCGTGGCAAATTCAGGCATGAAGGTGTAGATGCGGTCGTGGGTGCCACGACCTTGGCCGCTGCGCACCGACAAAGACGCGGTGAAGCGGCCACTGTCGGCGATGCGCGACAGCGGTGTGAGAAGGTATTTGCCCACCGTGAAGGCTTGGGCGTGAAGTGTGGTCATGGATATCTAAAAATGTTGGCGTTGGGCCGTCTGGCCAGCACGCCCAGTCAAAACTTGGGGTGGCGCGCATCGCGCGAAGGGTTCAAGTGCGAGAGGGTTGTGCACTTGGTGTGGGGCTTGCCACTGTCAGAAAGTTTGACCACCGGTGGGCGCCGCCGAGCGGCGCGGGTGGGTTGAGGTGTGCGGTGTTGGGGTACCGCTGCCCTTGTCAGACCTTGATGCAGTCGAGGTAAGCAATGGACTGCAACGCACGCATTGTAGCGCATGGCAGCCCATGCAGGCTCAAACTTTTTCCAGGGCTTGCGTGAGGTCGGCTTTCAGGTCATCGATGTGTTCGATGCCCACGCACAAACGCACTGTTTCTTCCTTGACGCCCGCCTTGGCCAGTTCCGCGGGCGAGAGCTGACGGTGTGTGGTCGATGCCGGGTGGGTGGCCAGCGATTTGGTGTCACCGATGTTGACCAGTCGCGTGAACAATTGCAGCGCATCGAGAAAGCGTTCGCCAGCGGCGCGACCGCCTTTGACACCAAAGGTGAGCAAGCCCGAGGCCTTGCCGCCCATCAGGCGTTTGGCCACGGCGTGATCGACGTGATCGGGCAGGCCGGCGTAATCGACCCACTCCACTTTGGGGTGCTGTTGCAGAAATTGCGCCACCGCCTGCGTGTTCTCGCAGATGCGGTCCATGCGCAGCGGCAGCGTCTCCAGCCCTTGCAGGATGAGCCAGGCGTTCAGCGGCGAGATGGCCGCGCCCATGTTGCGCAGTGGCACCACGCGCGCACGACCGATGTAGGCAGCAGGGCCGAGGGCTTCGGTGTAGACCACGCCGTGGTAGCTCACGTCGGGTTCGTTCAAACGCTTGAAGCGAACCTTGTGCTCGGCCCAGGGGAACTTCCCCGAGTCGACGATGATGCCGCCGATGCTGTTGCCCTGACCGCCGATGTACTTGGTCAGCGAATGCACCACGATGTCAGCGCCATGCTCGATGGGACGGCACAGGTAAGGGCTGGGCACGGTGTTGTCGACGATGAGCGGCACGCCTGCAGCATGGGCCACTTGAGCGATGGCAGCGATGTCCGTGACATTGCCCAGCGGGTTGCCGATGGACTCGACATACACCGCCTTGGTTTTGCCGTCGATCAGTTTGGCAAAGCTCTGCGGATCGCGTGCATCGGCGAAGCGCACATCAATGCCGTATTGGGGCAGGGTGTGGGCAAACAGGTTGTAGGTGCCGCCGTAGAGCGCGCTGGCTGAGACGATGTTGTCGCCCGCTTCGGCAATGGTCTGGATCGCGTAGGTGATGGCCGCCTGTCCCGAGGCCAGCGCGAGTGCCGCAATGCCGCCTTCGAGCGCAGCCACGCGCGTTTCCAGTACGTTTTGCGTCGGGTTCATGATGCGGGTGTAGATGTTGCCCGCGACCTTGAGGTCGAACAAATCGGCACCATGCTGCGCGCTGTCGAAGGCATACGCCACCGTCTGGTAGATGGGCACGGCCATCGATTTGGTGACCGGGTCGGGGCTGTAGCCGGCGTGCACGGCCTGGGTTTCAAATTTCCATTCGTTGGACATCGCGTTCTCCTGTACAGCGGTTGAGGGGGGGGTTATAGCAGGCGCTGGCGGTGGCCGCGCTCAGTCAATGCGTTGAAAGCGCAGACGGGCTTGACCGTCGACGGCGACGGTCTCGGTCCACATGCCCGCCGGGCGCACCCACAGGCCGCGTGCGCCGTAGAGCGCACGGTAGAGCACCATCGGCGCCAGCGTTTCGCTGTGGCGTACCGTGCCCAGCACCTCGTATTCGCCGCCCTTGTAGTGGCGATAGCGTCCGTTGGGAATCTCGATCAAAGGCGGCAGGTCGTCGTCGGTCATGGCGTGGGTCTCAGAGTTGGGCCAGGCGTTGCAAGGCGAGTCGCAAGGTCTCGTCTTTCTTGGCGTAACAAAAGCGGATCACGCGCTGGTCGAAGCCATCGGCATAGAAAGCCGACAGCGGGATGGCCGCCACGCCGATCTCGCGCGTGAGCCACTGGCAAAACTCGGCCTCGGGCAAGTTTTTTTCGGGCACGCCCAAACCATCGATGCGCACGCACTGGAAGTAGCTGCCCTCGCTGGGCAGCAGCTCGAATTGGGTGTGCGCCAGCCCCGCGCGAAACAGATCGCGCTTGGCCGCATAAAACGCGGGCAAATCCAAGTAGGGCGCGGGATCGGCCATGTAGGCGGCCAGCGCATGCTGCACCGGCGTGTTGACGGTGAAGACATTGAACTGGTGCACCTTGCGGAACTCGGCGTTCAAGGCTGCGGGCGCGGCGACGTAGCCCACCTTCCAGCCGGTGACGTGGTAGGTCTTGCCAAAGCTGGAGATGATGAAGGCGCGCTCGGCCAAGCCCGGGAAACTCGCCGCGCTCAGGTGGGTGAGGGGCGCGTAGACCATGTGCTCGTAGACCTCGTCGCTGAGCAACAGGATGTTGGTTCCCTGCAGCAGCTCTTGCAGCGCCAGCCACTCCTCGCGCCGCCACACCGTGGCGCTGGGGTTGTGGGGTGTGTTGACCAAGATGGCGCGGGTGCGCGGCGTGATGGCCGCGCGGATCTTGTCGAAGTCGGGACGAAAAGTGCCGGGGGTGAGCGGCACGCGCACGGCCACGCCGCCGGCCATGTCGATGTTGGGGATGTAGCTGTCGTAGCAGGGTTCGAGCACGATGACCTCATCGCCCGCGCGCACCACCGCCAGGATGGCGCTCAGGATGGCTTGCGTGGCACCAGCGGTGACCGTGATCTCGGTGGTGGCGTCGTAGTGGCGGCCATACAGCGTCTCGATCTTGCGCGCGATGGCCTCGCGCAGCACGGGCACGCCGGTCATGGGCGGGTACTGGTTGAGGCCGCGCTGCATGGCGTCGGTCACGCACTGCACCAGTCGCGGATCGCAGTCGAAGTCGGGGAAGCCTTGGCCCAAATTGACCGCCTGGTGCTCGGTGGCGAGCGCCGACATGACGGTGAAGATGGTGGTGCCGATGGCGGGAAATTTGGTGTCGATGACGGGCGTGCTCATGGCAAGGTGTCAGAGGTCGTAGTCGTTGGCGTGGCCTTCCAAGGCCTTGAGGATGAGTTGGCGGTCGAGTCGATCGCTCAGCAGCGCGGCGAAGTCGTAGACGAAATGGCGCAGGTAGGCGCTGCGCTTGAAGGCCACGCGCGCGGTGTTCTTGCCAAAAAGCTGTGCGCCCGGGCGCACCACCAGGTCGTCGCTCAACCCGTCCTTGACGGCCATTTCCGCCACGATGCCAATGCCCAGTCCGAGTTGCACATAGGTGCGGATCACATCGGAGTCGATGGCTTCGAGTGCGATGCGCGGGCTCAACTGCTTGGCCGCAAAGGCCTTGTCGATGCGGGTACGGCCGGTGAACGACGGGTGGTAGGTGATGATGGGCTCTTGGGCCAGATCTTCCAGCGAGACGCGGGTCTTGGCGGCCAGCGGGTGCTTCTTCGGCAGGATGAGCACGTGCTCCCACTCGTAGCAGGGCAGGGTGACCAAATCGGGGTAGTTCGACAGCGACTCGGTGGCGATGCCAATGTCGGCCACTTCGGTCAACACCATCTGCGCCACCTGATCGGGGGCGCCCTGGTGCAGGCTGATGTTGACTTTGGGGTAGGCCTGGCGCAGCTTGGCCACGGGCACGGGCAGCACGTAGCGCGCTTGCGTGTGGGTGGTGGCGATCGACAGCGTGCCGCTGTCTTGTTGGCTGAATTGGTCGCCGATGCGCTTGAGGTTGGCGACTTCGCGCAAGATCAGGTCGATGCTGCGCAGCACATGCTGGCCCGGCTCGGTGATGCGCTTGAGTCGCTTGCCGTGGCGCGAGAAGATCTCGATGCCCAGCTCGTCTTCCAGCTCAATGATGGCCTTGGACACCCCAGGCTGGGAGGTGTGCAGGGCCTTGGCCACCTCGGTGAGGTTGAGGTTGCGCCGGGCGGCTTCCTGAACGAAACGAAATTGGTGCAGGTTCATGGCGTGGTTTTTGAAACCGCGCCATTATGCCGTCAGGCATCTAAAACAGTCCGCTCTTATATTTTCTGCAGGGCGATGGCGGCCAACAGCTCGATGACGGCGGCTTGCTCGCCGATGGGCGGCTGGCAGTCGATGCGCAGCTCGGGATGCGTTTGTCGCAACGTCGCCAGCAGCTGCGGCAGGTCCTCCCGTGCGTGCTTGCCCACGCCCAGAAACATCGGCACCACGCGCAGCTCGCGCACGCCTTCAGCGGCCAGGGCCTGCACGGCTTCGGGCAGCGTGGGCGGCGTGAGTTCGAGGTAGGCGCACTGCACCGCCACCTCGGGTTGGGTCTGCCGAATGCGCTCGGCCACGGCCAGCATGGGGCGATGCCACAGCGGATCGCGCGAGCCATGCGCGAACAAGACGATGCCAAGCTTGGGGTTCATGCACTCACCTCACTGGCGCAACACCAGCCAGCCAAAGGCCGCCAGCGATGCCATGCTGTAGAGCAGGCCGGGCGCGGCCGCCGCCAGCCACGGCGACCACTGGTTGAGGTTGCCGACGTAGCCAAACACGTTGTTGAGCAGGAAAAAGCTGATGCCGGCGAGCACGCCGCCAAACACATGGCTGGTGATGTTGCCGCTGCGGAAATGCAGGTAAGCAAAGGGCAGGGCCAACACCACCATGACCAGGCAACTCAAGGGGTAGAAGAGTTTTTTCCAGAACTCGATCTCGAAGCGCTGCGCCGTCTGGCCGTTGGCGTCGAGGTGGCGGATGTACTGGAACAGATCGACCGTGCCCATGCGCTCGGGCTTGAGCAGGGCGACCGAAATCATCTCGGTGGTGATGCCTGTCGGCCAGTCGAGTTCATTCAGATGCTCGCGTTCCAGCCCTTGGACGCCCTGTCGCTGCAGGCCATCGCGCGAGACGTCGCTGAGTGCCCAGACGCCATCGTTGCGCAGGTTCGCGGTCTGGGCCTGTGTCAACGACAGCCACTGACCCTGGGTGTCGAATTCAAAAATGCGGATGCCTTCGGGCCGGCCATCCGAGGACAGGCGGGCCACGTTGACCGCGTAGTGCCGCTCGGACTGGCGTTCACGCAACCACGCGCCGGTTTGCCCGACGGTGATTTGGCCCAGGTAGCGGGCTTTGAGCAATTGCGCATAGCGGTCGGAGATGGGCGACAGGTAGTCGCCGACCACGAAGGTCACCAGGACAAAGGCCACGCCCAGTCCGAGCAGGGTGCGCAGCGCTCGCACCGGCCCCAAGCCGCTGGTGCGCAAGATGGTGAACTCCGAGCTTTGGGCCAGGCGCGCCATGACAAAGATGGTGCCGATCAGCACCGAGATGGGCATCAATTCGTAGAGGTGGCTGGGCACTTGCAGCAGCACATAACCCAGGGCATGACTCAGTTGGTAGCCATTGCCGTTCTTGCCGACGTTTTGCAGTTCGTCCACCACATCGAAGAAGAAGAACAGGGCCAGAAAGCTCAGGGTCACAAAGCCCACGGCCACCAGCACTTCACCATAGATCAGTCGGCGCAGGGTTTTCATGCGACAGACTCCCTTCGGTCGCGACGCCACAGCCAACGACGCCAGTCCCACTGACGATGGCGTGCGCTGAGCCACAGCAGCGACAGGGTGAACGCGCCGCCGTGCAACGCCAGCAGAAAGGGCAACCAGGCCACTTGCCCGCTGCTGACCCAGTTCTGGCCGAGGTTGATGAGGTTGTAATAGAGCACGAACAGGAACAGGGCCAGGGCAAAGTTGCCGCCGCGCCCGACCCGAGGATTGGCGCTGGTGATGGCCAAAGCCAGCAGCAGCAGGTTGAAGGCGGCCAAGCTCAGGCCCACGCGCCAGCTCAATTCACCCAGGTGTGCTGGCGTGGGTTGCAGCAGCAGGGTGAGGGTGCTGAGTGATTTGGGTGCCGGCAAAGGGTTGATGGTGGCATCCTGGCTGATGCGGATCTCGTAGCGGTCGAACTCACTGATACGGATTTGCGACTCACCCATGACCTGCTCGATGCGCTGGCCCGTTTGCAGCACCAGAAAGCGATCTTCTCCGCGCACTTCGATGTGGCCGTTGCGTGCCGAGGTCATGGCTTGCTTGCCATGCTCCGACGCCGCGATGAACACGTTCTTGCCCGTCCTGTTCTCGGCGCTGTCCTTGTCGATGAAAAACACGCGCAGGCCATTGGCTGATTCTTGAAACTGACCGGGCGCCACGCGCTCCAGATCACCGCGCCGCTCGAAGCGTTCCTTCATGTCGTTGATTTGCTGGTTGGACCAGGGCCAGACCAGGAGCACCAGCACCGCGACGCCGAGCAACATGGGCCAGGCAAAGCGCAGCAGAGGTTGGATCAAACTGGTCAGGCCTCGACCGCTGACCTGCCAGATCACCATCTCGCTGTCCATGTACATGCGCGAGAGCGTGCCCACCGTGGCGATGAACAGGCTCATGGTCAGCACCGTGGGCAAGTGGCCGAGCATGGTGTAGCCCATCACCAGCCAGACCTCGGAGGGGTTGACGCTGCCTTGCGAGGCCAGCCCCAGCGTGCGGATCAGCATCATCGTCATCACGATGGTCAGCAAGACCACAAAGGTGGCCCCGAAACTGCGGGCCAGGTCTTTGCGAAAAGATGAATGGAATAACATGATGACCCAGGAAAGGCGTGATTATGAACTTTGAACTCAAAGCCCTGGATGCCAAGGCCCTGGCGACCCACAAAACCGACGCTCTGATCGTGCTCGTGCCCCGTGCGACGCCGACCGCTGCGGACCCGGTGGCGCAACTGACGGCCCAGGCGCGCAAGAGTGGTGACTTGTCTGCCGACGCGGGCAAGGTGCTGTCGTTGTGGCGTCCCGCAGGCATGCAAACCTCGCGACTGGTGCTGGCATCGGTGGGCGAGGGGGAGGCCCGTGAGGTGCGCAAAGCCGTCACCGCCGCCGTCAACGCCATCAAGGGCGCTGGCCCCAAGACGCTGACCGTGTGGCTCCCCGAGGTTGGCGACCACGCCCTGGCTGCCGCCGCGCAAGCGGTGTCCGATGCGGCTTACGTCTACACCGCCACCAAGCCATCGGCCAAGGCCAGTGCCTTGCAGCGGGTGTGCCTGGCTTTGCCAACCGCCGCGCAGGTCAAGGACCAGCGCGAGGCGTTCGATCAAGCCTGTGCACAGGTGGCGGGTGTGGCGCTGGCGCGTGAGTGGGGCAACCGTCCGGCCAACCATGCCACGCCGACGATGCTGGCCAAGGCCGCGCAGGCACTGGTCAAGCACCGCAGCATCCGCTGCGAGGTGCTGGGGCCGAAAGAGATCGCCAAGCTCGGCATGGGGTCGTTTGCCGCCGTGGCCCAGGGCTCGCACGAGCCGGCCCGCTTCATCGTCTTGCAATATCAGGGTACGTTGAAGTCGGCTGCCCCCGTGGTGCTGGTGGGCAAGGGCATCACCTTTGACACGGGCGGTATTTCGCTCAAGCCCGGTCCGGGCATGGACGAGATGAAGTTCGACATGTGTGGTGCTGCCAGCGTGCTCGGCGTGTTCGAGGCGCTGGGGCGTTTGCAACCTGCCGTCAATGTGGTCGGTTTGATCCCAACCACGGAGAACATGCCCGGCGGCTCGGCCATCAAACCGGGCGACGTGGTCACCAGCATGAGCGGCCAGACCATCGAAATTCTGAACACCGATGCCGAAGGGCGTCTCATCCTCTGTGATGCGTTGACCTACGCCAAGCGCTTCAAGCCGCGTGCCGTGATCGACATCGCCACGCTCACGGGCGCGTGCGTGATCGCGCTGGGGCATTTGCGCTCAGGGCTGTTCACGACGTCGGACGATCTGGCCGTCGCTCTGACCGTGGCGGGTGAGACCGCACTCGATCCCTGCTGGCGCATGCCGCTGGACGATGACTACGCCGAAGGGCTCAAGTCCAACTTCGCCGATGTGGCCAACGTGGCCGGACGCGACGCCGGCTCGATCACGGCGGCCAAGTTTCTGGAGCGTTTTGCCAAAGACTTTCCGTGGGCGCACTTGGACATTGCCGGCGCGGCCTGGAAGAGCGGTGCCGCCAAAGGCGCAACCGGCCGTCCGGTCAGCCTGTTGTTGCAATACCTGGTCGATCAAGCGGCCTGACAACGATGGGCATGACCCGCATCGAGTTCCACTTCAATGCGCCAGACAAGCTGGCCTATGCCTGTCGCCTGTTGCGCAAGGCCGTGGGCAGTGGGGCGCGGGTGGTGGTGCTGGCCGATGGCGATGCCGTCGCGCAGCTCGACGCGCAGCTGTGGACCTTCGCGCCGCTGGAGTTTGTGCCCCATGCCCAACAGCACAGCGCGCCCGAGGTATTGGCCGCGTCACCCGTGGTGTTGACCGACACGCTGGGCGCATCGCTGCCGCATCAGGATGTGTTGCTGCACCTGGGGCAAGGCGAGGTGCAGGGCTTCGAGTCGTTCGCACGCCTGATCGAGGTGGTCTCTCTGGATGAGGCCGACCGGCAGGCCGCGCGCCGTCGCTGGAAACGCTATGCCGAACAAGGCTACGAGCTGTTGCGCCACGACTTGCAACTCAGGGAAGCCGCCGCGTGAGGACGTTTTCCGTTTAGCATTCCATCCACCTTTTCTTCACTCAGGAGTTGACGCATGCAGACCCCGTTCAAACTGTCTATGGCCTGTGCCCTCGTCGCCGCCAGCGGCCTGTCTTGGGCGCAAGATCAAGTGGTGCGCATTGGCCATGTGGGCCCCGTGAGTGGTCCCATTGCCCACTTGGGCAAGGACAACGAAAACGGCGCTCGCCTGGCGGTCGAGGAACTCAACGCGCGCGGCGTGAGCATCGGTGGCAAGAAGGTGCGTTTTGAGCTGATCGCTGAAGACGATGCCGCCGATCCCAAGCAGGGCACGGCTGCGGCACAAAAACTCGTTGACGCCAAGGTCAGCGGCGTCATCGGACACCTGAACTCCGGCACCACCATCCCGGCCTCCAAGATTTACAGCGAAGCGGGCGTGCCGCAAATTTCTCCTTCGGCCACCAACCCCAAATACACGCGCCAGGGCTACAAGACCGCGTTTCGTGTGGTGGCCGACGACGTTCACCTCGGAGGCACCTTGGGGCGCTATGCGGTGAACCAGGTCAAGGCCAAATCGATCGCGGTCATCGATGACCGCACGGCCTATGGCCAGGGCGTGGCCGACGAGTTCGAAAAGGCCGCCAAGGCCGCCGGCGCGACCATCGTCGGGCGTGAGTTCACCACCGACAAGGCGACCGACTTCATGCCCATCCTCACCACGCTGAAGGCGAAAAAGCCGGACGTGATCTTTTTCGGCGGCATGGATGCGGTGGGCGGCCCCATGCTCAAGCAAATGAAAGCCTTGGGCATCACGGCCAAGTACATGGGCGGTGACGGCATTTGCACCACCGAACTGGTCAAACTTGCGGGCGACGCCATGGCCGACGGACAAGTGGTCTGTGCCGAGGCCGGCGGTGTGGACGGCGCCTTGAAGAAAGGCATGGACGACTTCGGCGTGCGCTACAAAAAGCGTTTCAACGACGACGTGAAGCTCTATGCCCCTTACGTGTACGACGCGGTGATGGTCATGGCCGACGCCATGCAGCGCGCCAAGTCCAGCGATCCCGCCAAATACTTGCCCGAGTTGGCCAAGACCCAGGGCTACAAAGGGGTCACTGGCACCATCGCATTTGACGAAAAGGGTGACATCAAGAATGGCGCTTTGACCCTTTACACGTACAAATCGGGCAAGCGGGACGCGTTGGCGGTGGTTCGCTGACACGCCAGATCCAAAACCTGGCCAGGGCCGCTGCTCGCGAGGGCAGCGGCCTTTTTTGAATTCTTTCGAACTGCTTTTTCTGGGCCGCAAAATTTTTTTCCCATTGTGTCCACCGAAGCCAGCGGATCAGCGTTGTAGACGGGCCTCGTTCAAAGGAGTGAGCCTCGATGGATAAATCTGCTGTACGTATCGATCCCCCGGAAGTGGCCGTGGAGCGGCGCTTTCGTTACATCCCGTCGGAGAAAACCCAGATCAAGGCTGCGTTCGATCGAATCCGTGCCCAGCTGGCCCAAGAGGCCGAGCAACGCAGCCGCCCGGTGGCTCGCATCTATTCCGGGTTCAGGGTTGTGAAAGCCTGAGTGACCAACATCCGGTCATCCCGTCCTGCAAAGCGCATCACCCGACGTGATGCGCTTTTGTTTTGGGGCCTGTGTTTTTCTTCTCTCGCACCTGCCATGTCCGACACCGACACCCTCCACGCTTTGCGCCAAGCCTTTGCCCCCACGGGCGTTTTGCGTGCTTCCATCAATCTGGGCAACCCCATCCTGGCCAACCGCGATGCCAAGACTGGCGAGCCCGTGGGTGTCTCCATCGATCTGGCGGCGGGCGTGGCCCAACGTTTGGGCGTGCCGCTGTCGCTGGTGGTGTTCGACAAAGCCGCCGAATCGGTCGATGCGATTGGCAAAGGCACGGCGGACATCGGTTTTTTTGCCATCGACCCGCAGCGCGGTGCCGAGATCGCCTTCACGCCGCCCTATGTGCTGATCGAAGGGGCGTATCTGGTGCGCCAAGACTCGCCGCTGCAAACCAACGACGCGGTGGACCAGTCGGGCCGGCGCGTCACCGTGGGCAAGGGCAGTGCCTACGACCTGTACCTGAGCCGCCATCTGCAACACGCCGAGATCGTGCGTGCGCCCAGCTCGCCCGAGGTGGTGCCGCTGTTCCTGGCCCAGGGCCACGATGTGGCGGCGGGGGTCAAACAGCAGTTGCAGGCCGACGCGCAGCGTTACCCTGGGCTGCGTCTCCTGCCCGGACGTTTCATGATCATTCGGCAGGCCATGGGCGTGGCCAAGTCGCGTGGCGAAGCAGCGGCTCAATGGCTGGCCGACTACGTGCAGTCACAGAAGGCCTCGGGCTTTGTGGCCGAGGCGCTGGCACGCCACGGCATTGCTGGCGCTTCCGTCGCCGGCCCCAACGACTGAGCGCGGCTCAGTGGCCGGCGAGTTCGGCGATCAGCTCAATTTCCACGCACGCCCCCAGCGGTAACTGCGCCACGCCAAACGCGCTGCGTGCATGGGCGCCCTTGGCGCCAAACACCTGTCCGATGAGTTCGCTGCAACCATTGGTCACCAGGTGGTGTTCGGTGAAGTCGGGGCTGGAGTTGACCAGGCTCATCACCTTGACGATGCGCTGCACGCGGTTGAGGTCGCCCACAGCGGCATGCAGCGTGCCCAGCAAGTCAATGGCCACGGCACGCGCGGCCTGCTGGCCTTGCGCGGTGCTCATGTCGCGTCCGAGTTGGCCGACCCAGGGCTTGCCGTCTTGCTTGGCGATGTGGCCACTCAGAAAGACCAGCGATCCCGTTTGCACGAACGGCACATAGGCCGCCGCCGGGGTGGCGACCGGGGGCAGGGTGATCTGGAGTTGTTGCAGGGTGTCGTAAATGTTCATGGCAGATCGCAAGGCAGAAAACGTTGAAAACCGTCGGGCAAAGTGGCGGCCATTCTAATGAGCGATGCCCGGACCGTCCGACTCAAGAACGCCTGGCTCATGCCGATGCAGAAGGTGTTGCCATCCCCACCGTGAGCTGCCATGTCCGTGTTGCACCACCGCCGTCTCGTTCTTCTGTTGGCCCTGTTGCTGGGCTGCGCCAGCGCGCGCGCCGATTGGCAGGAGTTGCTCAAGGACGACGAGGTGGCTTACTACTTCGACCGCGAGAGCGTGATGCCCGTGCACGTTTCGCGCTACGCCTGGACCTTGGTGGATCAGCCCAACAGGAACGAAAAGGCGCCCAACGGTGAGACCTACAAGTCCGCGATGGTGCGCTGGCGGCTGTACTGCAAGAGCGACACGGTGGTGGCGATGGCGGTGAGTTTCTTTGACCAGCCCATGGGCAAGGGCCGCGAAGTCGCGCGCGACGAGGTGCGTGAATGGCGGGTGCGCGAAAGCCCGATTCGCCCCAACACCTACCTGGCGGCTTTGAAGAAAGAAATCTGCGGCCCGCGCCAAGCCGCCGGTTGACCCCAGGCCCTCGGGCCGTTTCTCCGCGTGGCGCTTTGAAGCCGAGCGAGTGACACTCGCTCGCAAAAATCTCCGCCGCTCCTACAGTGCCCCCGCGCCCTGCATTCGCCGGGCTGGAGCGGAGAGGGCACGTGCGTTTGTCCGACGGGTATGCCGCAGCGGTGGCCATCGTGGCCGGCTGCGCGTTGCAACTGCAACAAGCCGAGCTGTGGCCAGCGCCGTATTACGTCGCGGTCCTGTGCGCCGGTTCGCTGTGTGGGGTGGTGGTTGGTGTGGCGCGCCGCTGGTGGCTCTCGGACTTGGGCGCGCGCGTGGCGTTGCCCCTGGCCCTGCTGCTGTTGGCATTTGCGCAAACCGGCTGGCGTGCCAGCCTGCATCGCACGCAGTGGTTACCAGCCGAACTCGAAGGGCGTTCTTGGTGGGCCGAGGGCGAGGTGATCTCGTTGCCGCTATGGAGCGAGCGGGGGGTGCGCTTTCGCTTTCGCATCGACCAACTGCGCGATGCCGAAGGTGGGCTGGTGTCGTCGCAGCCTCGGCAGGTCTGGCTGGGTTGGTACGGCCCGCCTGCATGGGATGTCGATGACGGTGACTCGGCGGACGAGTTGCCGACCCGACAGCCACCGAGCCATTTGTCCGCTGGCGACCGCTGGCGTTGGTCCGTGCGATTGAAGGCGCCGCACGGCCATGTCAATCCGCACGGCTTTGACCACGAACTGTGGTTGTGGGAGCAGGGCATCGCGGCCACCGGCTATGTGCGAGCTCATCCCTCGGAGCCTGCGCCGGTGCGCCTGTCGTCGAGTGCCTGGGGCCTGACCCGCTGGCGTCAGTCGGTGCGCGATGCGGTGGCGCGCCATGTGGACGATGCAACCCGAGCCGGTCGCATCGCCGCCTTGCTGTTGGGCGATCAGGCCAGCATCGAGCGCGCCGATTGGGACCTGCTTCGCGCCACGGGCATCGCGCACCTCATGGCGATCTCGGGCCTGCACATCACAGGACTGGCTTGGTTGGCGGGCCTCCTCGCGGGGGCGCTGTGGCGTCGCAGCCCTTGGCATTGGCGGGGACGGGTGCTGGCGCTGTGGTGGCCGACCCCGCACATCGAGCGTGTGGCCGGCATGCTGGCCGCTGCGGCTTACGCGGTGTTCAGCGGCTGGGGCATTCCCGCGCAGCGCACGGTGTGGATGCTGCTGCTCGCGCACGGGCTGGCGATGTCAGGCCGACGCTGGCCGTGGCCCCTGAGCGCGCTCGTGGTGGCGGCGGGTGTCATCGCCCTCGATCCCTGGGCGATCACACAAGCGGGCTTCTGGTTGAGCTTTGTCGCGGTGACCTTGCTGTTCCTGTCCGAGCCGGTGCGGACCACCGATCGTCCAAACACCGGGGCGCTGCGCTCGCGTGTGCAAGCCCTGGTGCGCGAGCAGTGCGTGATGAGCCTGTGCTTGGCACCGCTGTCCCTGTTGCTGTTCCAACAGGTCTCGGTGGTGGGCCTGCTGGCCAACCTGCTGGCCGTCCCTTGGGTCACGGTGATCGTCACCCCGCTGTGTTTGCTGGGTATGGTTTGGCACAAGGCATGGTCGTGGGCCGCGCTGGCGCTGGACGCCCTGATGCCCGTCTTGCAGCTCATGGCCGCCATCCCCGGTGCGCAACTGAGCCGACCTGCCGTGCCTGCCTGGGTGGCGGGGTTCGCCGTGTGCGGTGGCGCGTGTCTGGCGTGGCCCGGCCCCCTGGCGTGGCGCTTGAGCGGCTTGTGCTGGATGCTGCCTCTGCTGAGCTGGCAGGTACCACCACCCGCACCTGGGCGCTTTGAACTGCTGGCCGCCGACATGGGGCAGGGCCATGCGGTGCTGGTGCGCACCCGTCACCACGCGTTGCTCTACGACACGGGGCCGCGCTATTCACCCGAAACCGATGCGGGTCAACGCGTGTTGGTGCCGCTGCTGCGGGCCTGGGACGTGCACTTGGATCGCATCGTGCTCAGCCACCAAGACAGCGACCACAGCGGTGGCCTGTCGAGCGTGTGGGCCATGCAGCCGCAGGCCGAGGTCTGGACCTCAGTGTCCGTGGCCCATGGATTGTGGTCGGGCCTGCCGGGTGCGGTCCCGCAACGCTGTGTGCACGGCCAGCGTTGGGAATGGGATGGCGTGCGCTTCGAGGTGCTGCACCCGTTCGCGTCGGACTACCTTGCACAACCGCCGCGCAAACCCAACGCCTTGAGCTGCGTGCTGCGCATCGAAGACGCGCAGGGCGTGCGTGCCTTGCTCACGGGCGACATCGAGGCCGCGCAGGAACGCGCACTGTTGGCAGACGATGTGCAGGCCGACTGGTTGCTGGTGCCGCACCACGGCAGCAACACCTCATCGACTCGCGACTTCCTCAGTGCGGTGCAACCCCGCTGGGCCATGGTGCAAGCGGGCTATCGCAACCGTTTTGGCCATCCCCGCGCCGAGGTGCTGGCCCGCTACCGGGAGCAAGCCATTGCGGTCGTGCAGACGGATCGTTGTGGCGCCGCCACTTGGCGCAGCGAAGCCCCCGAGGCCCTGCGCTGCGAGCGCCAGGCCGCGCCGCGTTACTGGCGGCACGTCCCCATCGAGTCACCGTGAAGACACGGCAGAAACGACAAGGCCGCCTGAGGGCGGCCTTGTGAAGCGGCGGACGGACGACTTAGCCGCCGCGTCGCATCATGTCGAAGAAGTCGACGTTGGTCTTGGTCGCTTTCATGCTCTTGAGCACCATCTCCATCGCCTCGATCTCGTCCATGCTGTACATGAACTGGCGCAGGATGCGCGTCTTTTGCAGGATCTCGGTCGGCAGCAGCAATTCCTCGCGGCGTGTGCCGCTGCGGTTGAGCTGGATGGCGGGGAACACGCGCTTTTCGTATAGGCGACGATCCAGGTGGATTTCGCAGTTGCCCGTGCCCTTGAATTCTTCAAAGATCACCTCGTCCATGCGGCTGCCGGTGTCGATCAGTGCGGTGGCGATGATGGTCAGCGAGCCGCCTTCCTCCACGTTGCGCGCTGCGCCGAAGAAACGCTTGGGGCGTTGCAGTGCATTGGCGTCCACGCCGCCCGTCAGCACCTTGCCCGACGAGGGCACGACGTTGTTGTAGGCGCGGGCGAGGCGGGTGATCGAGTCGAGCAGGATCACCACGTCTTTCTTGAGTTCGACCAAACGCTTGGCGCGCTCGATCACCATTTCGGCCACATGCACGTGGCGCGCGGCGGGCTCATCGAAGGTGGAGGCGATCACCTCGCCCTTGACGCTGCGCTGCATCTCGGTCACTTCCTCGGGGCGTTCGTCCACCAGCAACACCATCATGTGGCTGTCGGGGTAGTTGGCCGTGATGGCGTGGGCGATGTGCTGCATCATCACTGTCTTGCCGCTCTTGGGCGGGGCCACCAGCAAAGCGCGTTGGCCTTTGCCAATCGGCGCGATGATGTCGATCACGCGGCCCGTGATGTTTTCCTCGCCCTTGATGTCACGCTCCAGCCGCATGTGTTCCTTGGGGAACAGCGGCGTGAGGTTCTCGAACATGATCTTGTGCTTGTTCTGCTCGGGCGGGCCGCCGTTGACCTTGTCGAGCTTGGTCAGTGCGAAATAGCGCTCGCCGTCCTTGGGGATGCGCACTTCGCCTTCGATCATGTCGCCCGTGTGCAGGTTGAAGCGGCGCACCTGGCTGGGGCTGATGTAGATGTCGTCGGTGCTGGCGGTGTAGCTGGTGTCGGGGCTGCGCAAAAAGCCGAAGCCGTCGGGCAGGATTTCGAGCACGCCATCGGCAAACACTTGCTCGCCCGCCTTGGCGCGCTTTTTGATGATGGCAAACATCAGCTCTTGCTTGCGCATGCGGCCCGTGTTTTCAATCTCAAGCGCCTCGGCTTGCTTGAGCACTTCGGACACGTGCAGTGCCTTGAGTTCGTTCAGATGCATGGAATGACTCCTGCGGGAGTTCGTTGCGGTCGGTTCAGGGGAAGGGGGGTGGCGCTTCGAAGCATGAACGGCTTCGGGGCCGGGATTCCTGCGGGCCTGATGGGCCATCGGTCGTCTGGCTTTGTGGGCCTCGCCGAGCGGAATGGGCAGGATTATGACAGCAAAACATCGCCCTGCCTCTGCGGATCGACATGGGCACAAAAAAGCCCGCCAGTAGGGCGGGCTCGTGTGCGACGGGCGGGGCCCGTTCGATCAGGCCAGTTGCTGATCGATGAAGGCGGTCAGCTGCGCCTTGCTCATGGCGCCGACTTTGGTGGCCGCGAGTTGGCCGCCTTTGAACAGCATCAGCGTGGGGATGCCGCGAATACCGAACTTGGCGGGGATGTCGCGGTTCTCATCCACGTTCATCTTGGCGATTTGCAGCTTGCCGTCGTAGGCGCTGGCCACTTCGTCCAGGATGGGCGCGATCATCTTGCAAGGGCCACACCACTCGGCCCAGTAGTCCACCAGCACGGGCTTGGCGGCCTGCAGCACTTCGGCCTCGAAAGTGGTGTCGGAGATGTGTTTGATCAGATCGCTGGCCATGTTCAATTCCTTTGTAGCAACGGCGTTGGATGGTTAGGTGCTGACATTTTGGCAGAAACCCGCTTTCCCCCTGGGGCGACGGGCCTTGCCGCGCCGGCGATGGCGGGCTGCCCGAAACCGCGCCAGCGGCGTTAGGCAGAGGGTGGGGGCGGGTGGCGGTAAATCAAGTGGTAGACCAGTCCCACCAGCACGCTGCCACCGACCAGATTGCCCGCGATCACCGGCAGCAGATTGCCCAGCATGCCGCCGACGTGAATGGTCGAGCCCCAGGTCACGGGGTCCAGCCATTGCAGGACCAGCGCCAACGAAAAGAAATACATGTTGGCGATGCTGTGCTCAAACCCTGCCGCCACAAAGGCGGTGATCGGAAACACGATGGCCACGGCTTTGTCGAGCACGCTGCGCCCGCCCATCGCCATCCACACCGCCAGGCACACCAACACATTGCACAGCACGCCACGCAGAAAGGCCTGGTCCAGTGCCAAGTTCTGTTTGGCCACGGCAATGCGCATCACGGTTTGGCCGACCTGCCCGCCGTTGAGCTGCAGATGGCCGCTGAATGCCACCAGCACCGCCAGGCCCGCAGCGCCGACGAAGTTCGCCAGACACACCCAGCACCAGTTGCGCAGCACTTCGAGCGTGCTCACCTGGCCCTCAGCCCAAGCCATGGCAATCAGGTTGTTGCCGGTGAACAGTTCGGCCCCGGCCACCACCACCAGCAGCAGGCCCAAACAAAACACCAAGCCCCCCAACAACTGACTGGCCGCAAAACCAAGACTGGCGTCGGATTTGACGAGGGTGAAAAACAAAGCGCCCAAGCCGATGAAGGCGCCGGCCAACACACCCAGCATGAGCATGGGCACCAAGGCCATGCGGGCCTTGACCACACCCACGCCTTCGATGCGGGCGGCGATCTCTTTGGGGCTGTAGGCGTCGGAACCAAAAATCTCGGACATGGGCGTGCCGATGCAGTGAGGGTGACAACACAAAGGGGGGAATGGGTGACGAGCCTTGACCCCAGCACTGGCTCCACGGTTAGGGCTGCTCGGTTCCCCGCCTGACCCGGTTGGCCGCTTCCCCATGTGGGAAGGCCCGTCGAGAATCATTGTAGGTCACCTAGAATGCACGCCTCATGTCCTACCTCGTTCTCGCTCGCAAATACCGTCCCCGGACCTTCTCGGAAATGGTCGGGCAAGAGCATGTGGTGCAGGCCCTGACCAATGCCTTGGCCAGCCAGCGTTTGCACCATGCGTATTTGTTCACGGGCACGCGTGGCGTGGGCAAGACCACCGTCTCGCGCGTGCTGGCCAAGTCGCTGAATTGCCAGGGGCCGGATGGCCAGGGCGGCATCACCGCCGAGCCATGCGGGGTGTGCCAGGCCTGCACCGACATCGACGCCGGGCGCTTTGTGGACTACACCGAACTCGACGCCGCCTCCAATCGGGGTGTGGACGAAGTGCAGCAGTTGCTGGAGCAAGCGGTCTACAAGCCGGTGCAGGGGCGCTTCAAGGTCTTCATGATCGACGAAGTGCACATGCTCACCAACACGGCGTTCAACGCCATGCTCAAGACCTTGGAGGAGCCGCCGGAGTACCTCAAGTTCGTGCTCGCCACCACCGACCCGCAAAAGGTGCCGGTGACCGTGCTCTCGCGCTGCCTGCAATTCAACCTGCGTCCGATGGCACCCGAGACGGTGCTCGAACACCTCACCCGCGTGCTGGCGCAAGAAGGCATCGGCGCCGAGGTCCAGGCCCTTCGCTTGCTCGCGCGCGCGGCGCGCGGCTCCATGCGGGATGCGCTGAGCTTGACCGATCAGGCCATCGCCTACGGCGCCGGCACTTTGCAAGAAGAATCGGTGCGCCAGATGCTGGGCAGTGCCGATCGCTCGCATGTGTTTGGTCTCATCGACGCACTGGCGGCGGGGGACGGCAAGGCGGTCGTCGAGATCGCACAAGCCCTTCGGTTGCAAGGCCTGAGTGCCAGCGCCACGCTGGAGGACATGAGCGCGGTGCTGCAACGCATGGCGGTGTTGCAAGCTGTGCCCGATCTGGCGCAGGCCGATGGGGACAACGATCCCGAGCGCGCCGACATCGAGCGCCTGGCCCACACCTTGCCGGCGGACGAAACCCAGTTGCTCTACAGCCTGTGTCTGCACGGACGCGCCGAACTCGGTCTCGCACCCGATGAGTACGCGGCCCTGACCATGGTGCTGCTGCGACTGCTGGCGTTCAAACCCGCCACGGCTGAAAAAAAAAGCCTGAATGACGCCGGTGTGAGGCCGCGCGTGCCCACGGCGGTCGCTCCGGCCCCTGTCGCTGCACCTGCGCCGCCCCCCGCGCCCGCACCAGCCGCTGCGCCGTCGACGCCGATCCAGGCTTTGCCCGTGCGGGTGATGGACGCCGTGGTCGACGAACCCGCTGCGCCTGCGCCCACGCTCGCCAGCCGGATGCCGCAGAGTGAAGGGACGTTGTTGTCGGTCCCGGTGCGCGAGCAAGCCGAGTCGAGCGCGCGGCACGAGCGTGTGGCCGAGACCGCCGTGGCAGCGACCGTGCAGACCACCGCCGAGGGCGATGTCTGGTTTGCGCTGGTGCAGCAATTGGTGCAGACCGAGGCCATCACCGCGCTGGTGCGTGAACTGGCCTTGCAATCGCAACTGCTGGCACGCGACAGCGACACCTGGATGCTGCGCATCGAGCGCGAGTCGCTCAACAACCCAACCAGCCGCGAGCGCTTGCAAGCCGCCCTGGCCGCGGCAGGCCATCCCGTGCGTTTGGCCATCGAGGTGGGACGTATCGCCGACAGCCCGGCCCTGCGACTGGCGCAGGCCGCTGCGCAGCGCCAGTCGCAGGCCGAGGCCATCATTCACAACGACCCCTATGTGCAAACACTGATGCGTGACTTTGGCGCGAGAATCGTGCCCGGCAGCATCAAGCCCGTTTGATCTTCATTTGCTCATTTCCAAGGAACACCCATGTTCAACAAAGGACAACTCGCCGGCCTGATGAAACAGGCGCAAGCCATGCAGGACAACCTCAAGAAGGCCCAGGAAGAACTGGCCCATGTCGAGGTCACGGGCGAGTCGGGCTCGGGTTTGGTCAAGGTGTTGATGACCTGCAAGCACGATGTCAAGCGCGTCAGCATCGACCCGAGCCTGCTGACCGATGACAAAGACATGCTGGAAGACCTGGTCGCCGCCGCGTTCAACGATGCGGTGCGCAAAGCCGCCGAGACCAGCGAGGCCAAGATGAGCAAGCTCACCGCCGGTTTGCCGCCCGGTCTCAAGCTGCCGTTTTAACCCGCACCGACATGGCCGACACCGTCGTGCTGGAGGGGCTGATCCAGGCCCTGCGCCGCTTGCCCGGCGTGGGTGTGAAGTCGGCTTCGCGCATGGCTTATCACCTGCTGCAGCACGACCGGGAAGGGGCCTTGCTGTTGGCGCAGGCGCTGCAACAGGCGGCGGCTCAGGTGCAGCATTGCGAGCGCTGTCACACCTTCACCACGCAGACGGTGTGCGACACCTGTCTGGACGACGGTCGCGACGCGACGCGCCTGTGCGTGGTCGAAACCCCTGCGGACCAGTCTGCGATCGAGCGCACTGCTGCCTACAAGGGGCTGTACTTCGTGTTGATGGGCCACATCAGTCCGTTGGATGGCTTGGGGCCGCGGGACATCGGACTCGACAAGTTGCTCGCGCGCGTCGACGACGGTGTGCGCGAGGTGATTCTGGCGACCAACTTCACCGCCGAAGGTGAGGCCACGGCGCACATCCTGAGCGAGGCCCTCAAGCGTCGTGGTGTGCAGGTGAGTCGACTGGCGCGTGGCGTCCCTGTGGGCAGCGAGCTCGAATACGTGGACCTGGGCACCATCGCCCACGCCTTGGTGGATCGACGCAGCGCCTGATCGCTGGCGTTGCGTTCAGGGGCTTTTCTGAGCGACGGCGGTCTTCTTGGGCGAAGCCGCATGGGATGCGCCCGGCTTGGCCGACGCTGTCGCACTGGCCTTGCTCTTTTTCGATGGCGACTTGCTGTCCGAGGCGACCTTGTTGGCGTTGTGTTGGGCTCCGCCCGAAGGTTTCGGGGCGTTGGCCAGGTACAGCACCACCGTCTGCCCCGGTTTGAAGTTGGCGTGGATCGGGGTCTTGTTCCATTCCGACACCTGCTCGGGCTTGAGGTTGTGGCGCGCGGCGACGCTGGCCACGCTGTCCTTCTTGCCCGCTTTGAGCGTCACCCGCTTGAGCACGATCTCGGGCGCCAGGTCCAAGCGACCACCGTCGGCCACGCGCGCCTCCACATCGTCGAGCACGCCGGGGCTGCGCGGTACCAGCAGCGCCGAGCCGGCCTTGATGAGCATGCGCGGCGGGATGTTGTTGAGGCTGCGGAACTCGGCCTCGCTCATGCCGTGCTGGCGCGCGGCGTCGGCCACCTTCATGGTGCTGGGGGCGACCCAGGCGGTCCAGCTCGCCATGCGACCCAGACTCGACGATTCGTAATTGCGCTGGAAGATCTCGGCGTTGTCCCAGGGCAGCAAGAGGGTGGGCGTGCCAGCGGCGAGCAGCACCGGACGGTGTGCGGAAGGGTTGAGGGCCTTGAAGTCCTCCACCGACACCTCGGCGAGTTTGGCCGCGATCACCACATCCATGTCGCGCGGCAGAGGCACGGTCTGAAAGTAAGGGTGGTTGGGGATGCTGTAGAGCTTGAGACCGTAGACCCGGGGATCGGCCACGATGCGTTTGATGGCCAAGAGCTTGGGCACGTAAAAGCGCGTCTCCATCGGCATCGTCAACTCGTTGTAGGTGGCGGGCTTGTCGGCGCGCTGGTTGCGCGCGATGGCTTTGCTCACGTTGCCCTCGCCCCAGTTGTAAGCGGCCAGGGCCAGGTGCCAGTCGCCAAACATCTTGTACAGGCGCTCCAGGTAGTCCAGAGCCGCACGTGTCGAGGCCTGCACATCGCGACGGTCGTCACGAAAGACGTTTTGCTTCAAGTCGAAGTCGCGCCCGGTCGCGGGCATGAATTGCCACATGCCCGCCGCGCGTGCGCTGGAGACGGCTTGTGGGTTGAAAGCGCTCTCGATGAACGGCAACAAAGCCAGCTCGGTGGGCAGCCCGCGACGCTCGATCTCTTCGACGATGTAGAACAGGTATTTGCTGGAGCGCTCGCCCATGCGCTGGATGTAGTCGGGGCGGCTGGCATACCACTGGGTGCGGTCGGCGACCAGTTCGTGGTCCAGATCGGGCATGCCAAAGCCCTTGCGGATGCGCTCCCACAAATCGTTGGGCAAGGCGACTTTGGCCACATCGCTGTGGCCGACGCTGGCACGCCGCACGGGGCTAAGATCACCGGCATCACTGCCCGTGCTGGTGGGCGCCAGGTTGGCGCAGCCACCCAGCCAGAAGGCCATGCACAGCAGGCAATAGGACAGAACTCTCATCTGAAATTGTTTTTCCATTCACGCAGGGCAGCAAACACGGCCACTTCGTCGGCCCCGTCCGTGATGCCGCTGTGTCGTTGCACGGCGGCCCGCACATCGGGATGACGGCTGCGCAAGAAAGGGTTGATGAGTCGCTCCTGGGCCAGTCGTGCTGGCAAGGTCGCCAGACCCTGCGCTCGCAGCGACTGGCAGTGCGTCTCGTACTGCTGCAATTCGGCGTTGTCGGGTTCGACCGCGCGTGCGAATCGCAAGTTGGCGAGAGTGTACTCGTGGGCACAACACACGCGCGTGTCATCGGGTAAGGCGGACAGCGCATCCAGAGAAGCCAGCATCTGCGCCGGCGTGCCTTCGAAGATGCGTCCACATCCCCCGGAGAACAGGGTGTCACCGCAAAACAGCCAGGGTGCCTCATCCGGGGCTTGCGCCACATAGGCCACATGACCGGCGGTGTGGCCGGGCACATCGATGACGCGCCAGTGCAAGCCCAGCAGATCCAGCGTGTCGCCTTGCGCCATCGGCACGCAGGGCAGGGGCAGGGCCTCACCCGCGGGACCATGGACGGTGGCACCCGTGAGTTGCTGCAGGGCCAGCACGCCGCCGGTGTGGTCGGCGTGGTGGTGCGTGACTAGAATCGCGCGCAGGCGAAGGCCGGTCTCCTTCAGCGCCGCTTGCACCACGTCGGCGTCGCCGGGATCGACCACCACCGCATCGCCATCGCGGCTGAGCAGCCAGAGGTAGTTGTCGGTGAAAGCGGGCAAAGCCCTCAGGTCGGTCGTTGTCATCGTCGTCATGCATCCACCCTCTTCAACACATCGTCAACCCGATAGTTTGCACCACTGGCTCAGCACCCCGGCGGGGCAACACTTGCTGGCCTGGGAACAAGGCCAGTGCGATGCCGCTGTGGCCGATGTGTTTGGCTTTCACGCCCTGCAGTTGGGACTGACGGCACTCGATGGCCTGCGCGCCAACCGCATGCCGCACCGCTGGCTGGCTGGCGATGTCTGGACCGATGAGCCCGTCACGCCCACGCCCGCCTTGTACGCCGACTCAACCGCCTTGCCCTTTGCCGCTGCCAGTCTCGACTTGCTGGTGTTGCCCCACACCCTGGACTTGAGCCACGACCCGCACACCAGTTTGCGCGAAGTCGAACGGGTGCTGGTGCCCGAGGGGCGGGTGTTGATCTTTGGCTTCAACCCGACCAGCTTGTGGGGCTTGGGGCATGCGCTGGGTCGGCGCTTGCCCGAGGTGGGGGACTTCATCGGCCACTGGCGATTGCGCGACTGGCTGCGCTTGCTGGGCTTTGAAGTGACCCAACACACGCTGGGCTGCTACCGCCCCGATCTGGCGTCACCTGTCTGGTTCGATCGCCTGCACTGGTTGGAGTCAACGGGCGCACGGGTGTGGCCATTTCTGGGTTCGGTCTACTGTGTGCAGGCCATCAAGCGGGTGCACGGCATGCGCTTGATGGCGCCTGGCTGGAAGACCGCCCGTGCGCGGCGGGCACGTCCTGTCGCCAGTGCTTCAAGGGATATGCGATGAACCATGTGGAGATCTACACCGACGGTGCCTGCAAGGGCAACCCAGGCCCCGGTGGCTGGGGCGTGTTGCTGCGCGCCGGCAACGGCCAGGAAAAGGAACTGTTTGGCGGCGAACGCGAGACCACCAACAACCGCATGGAATTGATGGCGGTGATCCAGGCCTTGCAGGCCCTCAAGCGTCCTTGCGCGGTCTCGCTCTACCTCGACAGCGAGTACGTGCGCAAGGGCATCACCGAATGGATCCACGGCTGGAAGGCCAAGGGCTGGCGCACGGCGGCCAAGCAGCCGGTGAAGAACGCCGATCTGTGGCAGACGCTCGATGCGCTGGTGCACGGTGGCGCGCATCGCATCGAGTGGCACTGGGTCAAGGGCCACGCCGGCCATGTCGACAACGAGCGCGCCGATGCCTTGGCCAACCGTGGGGTGGAGCAGGCGCTGTCGGCTTGATCTGTCCGCTGCGCGACAGCCGGTCGCGCGTTGTCACGCAAAGCCGGGGGCGACTGTTACATTGCGCACAGTTTTGAATGTCATTTTGGGATGAGACACCGCCAGCCAGCGAGGGTCATTCCGTGTTTCCAAAGGTGAAAACCATCGTGACAAAAGCAAAAGTTCTGTTGGGCTTGGTGGTCTTGGTTGGTGCGGGCGCTGCGGTGAAATGGTTCTGGCCGACGACCGCGGCCGAGGCGCGCAAGCCGGTGCAAACCGTCACCACCACCACCGTGCGCAAACAAGACTTTCCGGTGTTGATGGACAGCACGGGCAACACCGTCGCGGCCAGCGTGGTGGACATTCGGCCCCAGGTCACCAACGTGGTGGCGCAGGTGCATGTCAAGGACGGACAAAGGGTGAAGAAGGGTGATGCGTTGTTCACCTTGGACGACCGCGCCGATCGCGCCAATTACGAGAAGGCGCAAGCCGCCGCCGACGATGCCCAACGCCAATACCAGCGCGCCCAAGAGTTGGCGCGTCAGCAGTTCGTGGCGCAAAGCGCCGTGGACACAGCGGCCAGCAACGCACAAGCCGCAGCGGCGGCCGCGCGGGCCGCCCAGGCCCAGCTCAGCTACGACAGCATCCGTGCGCCGATCACGGGCCGCATCGGCATCATCAACGTCTTTCCCGGCGCGCTGGTGCAACCGGGCAACACCGTGACCACGGCCACCACCGCCACCGCCACGGTGGCGCAAGGGGCCATGGCCACCATCACCCAGCTCGACCCCATCCACGTGCAGTTCACCATCGCCGAGGCCATGCTGCCCGCGTTCTTCGAAGCGCAGCGCAAAGGCCAGCCAATGTCGGTCGAGTTTGAGCTGGGCGGGCGCAAACGCCAGGGGCGTATTTTTGTGATCGACAACCAGGTGGACGCCGCCATTGGCGCGGTGCGGGCCAAGGCCGAGGTGGACAACGCCGACCACAGCCTGATCCCGGGCCAGTTCGTGCGCTTGCGTGCCATGGCCGGTGAGATGAAGGACGCTTTGGTGGTGCCGTCGCAGGCCGTGGTGATGAGTGTGCGCGGCGAGCAGATCTATGTGGTCAGCGACGACGAGACCGTCGCGCTCAAGCCCATCCAGGTGCGCGCCCAGGCCAATGGTCTGGCCGTCATCACGGGCGTGGATGAGGGCACCCGTGTGGTGGTCGAAGGCAAACAGAACCTGCGGCCCAACACCCAGGTGCGTGAAGCGAAAGCCGCGAAATGACGCTCTCCGAACTGTGCATCCGCCGTCCGGTGATGACGGTCTTGCTGTCGCTGGCCACCATCGTGGCCGGCGTGATCGCCTACACCAAGATCCCGGTGGCGGCGCTGCCCAGCTACAACAGCCCAGTGATCTCGGTCATCGCCACCTTGCCCGGCGCCAGTCCTGAGAACATGGCTTCTTCGGTGGCGCTGCCGCTGGAGAAAGAGTTCTCTACCATCGACGGCATTGCCGTCATCAGCTCGACCAACTTCCTGGGCTCGACCTCGATCACGCTGGAGTTCAACAACGACCGCGACATCGACAAGGCCGCCGTCGACGTGCAAGCGGCCTTGTTGCGCGCGCAGCGGCGCTTGCCGGTGGAGATGACGATCCCGCCGTCGTACCGCAAGGTCAACCCCGCCGATGCGCCCGTGCTGCTGATGGCGCTGACCTCGCCCTCCATGGATTTGTTCGAGGTCAGCGACTACGCCGAAAACCTGATTTCGCCCAACCTCTCGACCATCGACGGTGTGGCGCAGGTGCTGGTCTATGGCCAGAAGCGCTACGCCGTGCGCGTGCGTGCCAACCCCGCCAAGCTGGCGCTGAACAACCTGACCATGGACGATCTGGCGACGGCCATCAACAAGGCCAACTCCAACTCGCCCGTGGGGGTGCTGGATGGCCCGCGCCAGTCGCTGACGATTTATGCCAACCCGCAATTGGTGCGCGGCAAGGACTATGCCAATTTGCTGATTGCCCAGCGCAACGGCTTGCCCATTCGCCTGGCCGACGTGGCCACGGTGAGTGAAAGCTATGAGCAGGTCAAAACCTTGGGTACCTACATGGACGAGCGCGCGGTCATCATCGCTGTGCTGCGCCAGCCCAGCGCCAACACGGTCAAGGTGGTCGATGGCATCCGGCGCATGATTCCGCAGTTCGAGAAGCAGATTCCTGCGTCGATGGAAATCCACTTGCTCAACGACCGTTCGATGTCGATCCGCGAGGCCATCCACGATGTCAACTACACGCTGGCGCTGACGGTGGCGCTGGTGGTGATGGTCATCTTTCTGTTCCTCAAACACGCTGCCGCGACGCTGATTCCGGCGATGAGTTTGCCCGTCTCGCTGATTGGTGCGTTCTTCTTGATGTACTGGCTGGGCTACAGCCTGGACAACGTGTCCCTCCTGGGCATCACGCTGGCGGTGGGCTTGGTGGTGGATGACTCCATCGTGGTGCTGGAGAACATCGTGCGCTATGTGGAGCAGGGCATGCACCCGCTCAAGGCCGCGCTCAAGGGCAGCAAGGAGGTGGGCTTCACCATCTTGTCGATTTCCATCTCGCTGGTGGCGGTGTTCATCCCGATCTTTTTCATGCCGGGGCCGCTGGGCTTGCTGTTTCGCGAGTTCGCGGTGGTCGTCACGCTGTCCATCCTCGTGTCCGCACTGGTGTCGCTGACCTTGGTGCCGATGCTGTGCAGCCGCTTCCTGCCCGACCACGACCACACGCCGCCCGAGTACCGCATCGTGCAGTCCTTTGATCGCCTGTTCCACTGGGTGCTGCGGGGCTATGAGCGCTCGCTCGATTGGTGTCTCGCGCATCAGCGCACGGTGTTGGGGGTGGCCATCGCCACCTTTGTCCTCACGGTGGCGATGTACCTCTGGGTGCCCAAGGGCTTTTTCCCGGAGGAGGACATTGGTCAGATCCAACTCACCACCGAAGCTGCCGAAGACATTTCGTTCACGGCCATGCTGGCCTTGCAAGACCGGGCGCTGGAGATCGTGCGCCAAGACCCCAATGTGCGCAGCGTCGCCTCATTCGTGGGCGGCGGCGTCAACACCGGCAGCTTGCCCAACAACGGGCGCATGTTCCTCAACCTCAAGCCCAAGGGTGAACGTCAACCGATGGCGAAAGTGCTGGAAGGCTTGCGCGCGCAGTTCCGCACGCTGCCCGGCCTGAACGTGTACATGCGCCCGATCCAGAACCTGCAAATCGGGGGCAAGGTGACCAAGAGCCGTTACCAGTTCATCCTGCAAAGTGTGGGCTTTGAAGGGGTGAACGAGTGGTCGGAGAAGATGGTGCAGAAGATGCGGGCCGAGGGCATCTTCCGCGACGTCACCACCGACTCCCAGCTCAAGGGGCTGAATGTGCAGGTGGACATCGACCGCGAGAAGGCCGCGGCCGCTGGCGTGAGCATGGCCGACATTCGCTCCGCGCTGTATTCGTCCTATGGTGAGAAGCAGGTGTCGAGCATTTACACCCCGGTCAGCACCTACCAGGTGATCCTGGAAGCCAGCGAGGAGAGCCGGCAGTTCGAGTCGGGCCTCAACAGCATCTATGTGCGGGGGCGTGCCACGGATCGGTTGGTGCCTTTGTCCAGCGTGGCCACGTTCAAACGCTTTGTCGGACCCACGGCAGTGAACCACCAGGGGCAGATTCCGGCGGTCACCATCTCGTTCAACCTCGCACCCGATGTGCCGCTGGGCGATGCAACGAAAAAGATCGACGCCTTTGTGCGCGAGATCCAGTTGCCGCCGTCCATCGTCACCAGTTACGGCGGCGATGCCGCGGTGTTCCAAAGCGGGCAGTCGGGTCAGGTGGTGTTGCTCATCAGCGCGGTGTTCGTGATCTATGTGCTGCTGGGGGTGCTCTATGAGAGCTACATCCACCCGCTGACCATTTTGGCGGGCTTGCCCTCGGCGGCGATCGGGGCCTTGTTGTTCTTGCGCCTGTTCGGACTGGAGCTGACCATCATCGCCACCATCGGCATCTTGCTCCTCATTGGCATCGTGAAGAAGAACGCCATTTTGATGATCGACTTCGCGCTGGAGGCGCAGCGCCAGCAATCGCTGTCACCGCGTGAGGCGATTCGCAGCGCTTGCCTGATCCGGTTCCGTCCCATCTTGATGACCACATTGGCGGCCATGATGGGTGCCTTGCCCATCGCGTTGGGCCTGGGTGCCGGGGCTGAGCTGCGCATGCCGTTGGGCATTGCGGTGGTGGGGGGATTGGTGTTCTCGCAGGTGATCACGCTCTACATCACGCCCGTGATCTACATCTACCTGGAGCGTTTCAGCGGCAAGGGGCCCCTCGACATCCCGCCGCACCTGATGCCCGATTGATCGGAACGGGCGCGCCCGCAACTGGTGGGGCGTCTTGATGGGGCGTCGTCGGTCGGCGCTCAGATCACGCCGTCAAACACCAGCACATCCACCCAGTCGCCAGCGGCGACGTGGCCTTGGCCGTGGTGCAGCACGATCAGGCCATTGCCCTCGACCATGGAGCGCAGCACGCCCGAGCCCTGGTTGCCGATGATCTGGACCACCCATTGCCCCTGTGCGTCGCGCGAGACGGTGCCGCGCTGGTATTCGGTGCGGCCCGGTTTTTTGCGCAGGGCTTGCAGGCTTTTGGCGCGCAACACGGGCAGGGCCTCGGCGCGCGCGCCCATCATGCACAGCAAGGCCGGGCGCACGAAAGCCAGGAAGGTCACCATCACCGCCACCGGGTTGCCGGGCAGACCAAACAACACCGACGAGCCGATGCGGCCCACCGCCATGGGGCGACCCGGGCGCATGGCGATCTTCCAGAAAGCCACATCACCGAGCTGGCGCATCATGGCTTTGGTGAAGTCGGCCTCGCCCACGCTCACGCCACCGCTGGTGATGATGGCGTCGGCGCGCGCGGCGGCGTCGCGAAAGGTCGCTTCCAGAGCGACGGGGTCATCGCGCACCACACCCAGGTCCACCACCTCGCAACCCAGTCGGGTGAGCAGGCCATAGACGGTGTAGCGGTTGCTGTCGTAGACCGCACCTTCGCGCGGTGACTCGCCCAGACTCAGGATCTCGTCGCCGGTCGAGAAGTAAGCCACGCGCAGACGGCGTCGCACGCGCACCTCGGGCAGGCCCAGGCTGGCGATCAGTCCGAGCGCAGCCGGGCTGAGCCGCGTGCCGGCTTGCAGGGCTGGTCGGCCTTGCATCAGGTCTTCGCCGCACAAACGCCGGTTGTCGCCCGCGCGCACCACACCCGCAGGCACATGCACCGTGTCCCCATCGACTTGCGCAAACTCTTGCGGCACCACGGTGTCGAGCCCAGCGGGCATGATGGCCCCGGTCATGATCTTCACGCAGTCACCGGGGGCCAACTGGCCTTGCCAGGCTTTGCCAGCCAGGGCGGTGCCGACCACGCGCAGTTGCAGGGCTTGCCCTTCGCGCAGGCTCTGGCTGTCGAAGGCGTAGCCGTCCATGGCCGAGTTGTCGTGCGGCGGCACGCTGATGGGGGAGAGGATGTCTTCGGCGAGGATGCGATCCAGGGCATCGAAGACGGGCAGGCTCTGGGCCTGTGGCGGCGGCAGCGGCGTGACCAGCTCACGCAGAAAGCTGCCGACTTGCTCGACGCTCAGGGCCTGGGGGTCGTAGCCCGCGAGGGCGGCGGCGATCTCATCGATGCTTTTCATGGCGTGGGGAATTGCAGCGTCTGCAATTCCTGCAAGGTGTTGATGTTGAAAAAACCGCGCGGGTCGTCGTGTGGGGTGTCGAAGGCCACTTCAACGGTGTGGTGCTGTGCGGTCCAGGCGTCGATCTTGCGCCCCCCCTCGCGCACATAGGCTTGCAAGCTGGTCAGGAGCTGGACACGCAGCAGACAAAACACGGGCTGGGTGCGCACGCGCCTGTGCCCCGAGGCATCGGTCTCGGGCGCAGCGGCCATGGCGATGTCGGCGCCGGGCGCGTCCAGTGCCTGGCCCAGCCGAGCCGCCAGGTCCAGCGGCAGAAAAGGCGTGTCGCAGGGCACGGTCAAGAGGTAAGGCGTTTCGCAATGCTGCAAGCCCACCAGAAAGCCCGAGAGTGGGCCGGCGAAGTCGTCGTTGCCATCGGGCCAGACTGGAGCTTGGAAGGTGGCGTAGACCTCGGGATGGCGGTTGGCATTGATGCCCACGGTTTGCACCTGGGGCTGCAAGCGCTGCAGCACATGCTGCACCAGGGGTCGGCCGTGAAAGTCTTGCAGACCTTTGTCGACACCACCCATGCGGCTGCCGCGGCCGCCGGCCAGAATGAGTCCGGTGATGTGCTCGCGCTGTGCTGGCACCCGCACCTCAGCCTCCGATGTAGCTCATCTCGACGCGGCGCGCCCCAGCCTTGGCCTCGGCGGGCAGGCTGGCGCGCAACTCCGAGTAGCGGTCGCTGCGGCCTTGCCAGATGTGGCCGATGGCCGAGGCCAGTTCCGCGTCGGTGGTCGCGTGCTGCGGGTTGCGCAACAAGGCGCGCAGGTCGTAGCCCTGACTGGCGAACAGGCACAGGTAGAGCTTGCCCTCGGTGGACAGTCGAGCGCGGTTGCAGTCGCGGCAAAAGGCCTGGGTGACGCTGCTGATGAAGCCGACTTCACCCAGCGCGGGATCGTGTTGGCCCGAGGCGTTGGCGTAGCCCCAGCGTTCCGCGGTCTCCCCGCTGGCGCGTGCTGGCAGCTTCACCAGATCAAAAGCCTCTTGCAGGCGTGCACGCACCTCGTGAGAAGGCACCACCTCGTCCATGCACCAGCCGTTGGTGGCGCCCACATCCATGTATTCGATGAAGCGCAGCGCGATGCCAGAGCCGTGGAAGTGACGTGCCATGGGCAGGATCTGATCGACGTTGGTGCTGCGCTTGACGACCATGTTGACCTTGAGGCCGTTGGGTTGGCCTTGCGCATTGACCCCCAAGCCGACGGCACGCGCGGCTTCGATGCCATCGAGCACATCGGAAACCGGGAAGTCCACATCGTTCATGCGCCGGAACACAGCGTCGTCCAGGCCATCGAGGCTGACGGTGACGCGTTGCAGGCCGGCGTCTTTGAGCGCACGGGCCTGGCGCGCGAGCAGCGAGCCGTTGGTGGTGAGCGTCAGGTCCAGCGGCTCACCATCGAGGGTGCGCAACTGCGCGAGCTGTTCAACCAGCACATGCAGGTGTTTGCGCAACAGCGGCTCGCCACCGGTGAGTCGCAACTTGCGCACGCCATGGGCCACGAACACCCGGGCAATGCGGGTGATTTCCTCGAAGCTCAGCAAGTCGCCCTGCGGCAGGTAGGCGTAGTCCTTGTTGAACACTTCCTTGGGCATGCAGTAGTTGCAGCGGAAATTGCAGCGGTCGGTGACGCTGATGCGCAAATCGTGCAGCGGCCGATGCAAGGCATCTTGAATCAAGCCCGTGGCGGCCACCGGGGTGGGCGGCAGGACGGCTGGCAAAGCTTGCAGGCGTTGATCGACCAAAGGGATGACGCGTTCAGACATGGCGGCGATTTTGCCCGAGTGGCCTTTCCCCTTTGTTTTGACAAAGATCAGGGCGTGACACCGAGGTGAGGCGCAAAGTACCCATCGACTTGAAAGGAGTTCACACCATGAAAATGCTCATCGATCTCTTCAGCACCGACTATGGCCTCATGAGCCTGGCGGTGATCGTCATCGTGCTGGGAATGGCGGTTTATTTCATCCGCATGTTCCTGGGGCTGATGGACGATTCCGGTCGTCGGTAAGCGGCGCACCGACGGAGTCGTCGCGCCCCGCAACCCACGTTCAGGCTGTTGCAGCCGCGGCGTGGGTTTTCTTTGGGCGAAAAAAAAGCCCGCCATGCAGGCGGGCGCTTGAGTCAGGCACCCAGGTCCTGGGCGCTGGGTGTCACAACAATGGCACGATCAGCAGGGCCACGATGTTGATGATCTTGATCAAGGGATTCACCGCAGGGCCGGCGGTGTCCTTGTAGGGGTCACCCACGGTGTCGCCGGTCACAGCGGCTTTGTGGGCGTCGGAGCCTTTGCCACCGAAATTGCCGTCTTCGATGTACTTCTTGGCGTTGTCCCAGGCACCGCCGCCGGTACACATCGAGATGGCGACGAACAAGCCGGTGACGATGGTGCCCATGAGCAAGCCGCCCAGCGCTTTCGGCCCCAGCAGCAAGCCCACCAGAATGGGCACCACCACCGGCAGCAGGGACGGCAGCATCATTTCCTTGATGGCAGCGGTGGTGAGCATGTCCACAGCGCGACCGTACTCTGGCTTGGCGGTGCCTTCCATGATGCCCGGGATTTCGCGGAACTGGCGGCGCACTTCCTCGACCACCGCCCCAGCGGAGCGGCCCACGGCCTCCATGGCCATGGCCCCGAACAGATAGGGGATCAGGCCGCCAATGAACAGGCCCACGATCACCATCGGGTCGGACAGGTCGAATTTCAGGGCCTGACCCGCGCTCTCCAGCTTGTGGGTGTAGTCGGCAAACAGCACCAGGGCCGCCAAACCGGCCGAGCCAATGGCATAGCCCTTGGTGACAGCCTTGGTGGTGTTGCCCACGGCGTCCAGCGGATCGGTCACATCGCGCACGCTGGAGGGCAGCTCGGCCATTTCGGCGATGCCACCCGCGTTGTCGGTGATGGGGCCATAGGCGTCGAGCGCGACCACGATGCCGGCCATGCTCAGCATCGCGGTGGCGGCCACAGCGACGCCGTAGAGACCCGCCAGGCTGTAGGAGGCAATGATGGCGACACAGACCGAAATGACGGGCCAGGCGGTGGACTTCATCGACACGCCAATGCCCGCGATGATGTTGGTGGCGTGACCCGTGGTGGAGGCTTGTGCCACATGCTTGACCGGGTGGTAGTCGGTGCCCGTGTAGTACTCGGTGATCCAGACCAGCGCGGCGGTCAGCAGCAGACCCACCACGCAGGCACCGAACAGCTTCATTTGCGAGCCGGCGGCACCCAGGGCGTCATCCGGGATCATGTTGACGGTGACGAAATAAAACGCCACGAGGCTGAGGGCACCGGCCACGATCAGGCCTTTGTAGAGCGCGGGCATGACGTTTTTCATGCCGGGGCTGGCCTTGACGAAAAAGCAGCCCACGATCGACGCCAGGATGGACACCGCGCCGAGTACCAGCGGGTAGAGCACCGCCTGGGTTGGCGCGGCGGCCACCATCAGCGCGCCCAGCACCATGGTGGCGATGAGCGTGACTGCGTAAGTCTCGAACAGGTCGGCGGCCATACCAGCGCAGTCACCGACGTTGTCGCCCACGTTGTCGGCGATCACCGCCGGGTTGCGGGGATCGTCTTCCGGGATGCCGGCTTCCACCTTGCCCACCAGATCGGCGCCCACGTCCGCACCTTTGGTGAAGATGCCGCCACCCAGTCGGGCAAAGATCGAGATCAGCGAGGAGCCAAAGGCCAGCCCGATGAGCGGATTGAGCGCATGCGCCAGGTCGGCGGGCGGCTGGCCACTGCCCACGAGGTAGGCATAAAAGCCGCCCACACCCAGCAGTCCCAGCCCCACCACCAGCATGCCGGTGATGGCGCCGCCCTTGAAGGCCACATCCAGTGCCGGGCCAATGCCGTGCGTTGCCGCTTGCGCAGTACGCACATTGGCGCGCACAGACACGTTCATGCCGATGAAGCCACACGCGCCGGACAGCACGGCGCCAATGACAAAGCCGATGGCCGTCTGGCTGCCCAGGAACAGGCCGATGAGGATGGCGAGCACCACGCCCACGATGGCGATGGTGCGGTACTGTCGGGCCAGGTATGCCGCAGCGCCTTGCTGGATGGCCGAGGCGATGTCTTGCATGCGTTGGTTGCCAGTGTCCATCGACAAGATGGACGAGCGGGCCCAGAAGCCGTAGATCACGGCCACCAGCCCGCAAGCGAGGATGAATAGCAACGCCGAATTTCCGGTCATGGATTTCTCTCCTTGGTGTTGTTTCGCGAGGTGGCGCCACGCAAACGGGGATGCTGTTGTGACGCCGTTGCGTTGCTTCCTCACACACTCAGGAGGCTCCTGGGCTGCGATTGGCCAACGCGTTGACTTTAGGTGAATTCCAGGGGGAAGACCAGTCACGCAAGGCCCATGCAAGTAAAATGGGGGTTAATCCCTAGGTATCGTTTTTTCCAACTTTCACAACTTCAGAGACTTCAACTATGTCACTCGACGCCGTCAAGCCTGGTCCCAAAGCCCCCGAAGAGTTCAACGTCATCATCGAGATTCCGATGAACGCCGATCCGATCAAGTACGAGGTCGACAAAGAGACCGGTGCCATCTTCGTGGATCGTTTCATGAACACCGCCATGCACTATCCGACCAACTACGGTTATGTGCCGCAGACCATCGCGGGCGATGGCGACCCGGTGGATGTGCTGGTGGTGACACCGGTGCCCCTGATCCCGGGTGTGGTGGTGCCGTGCCGCCCGATCGGTATTCTCAAGATGCAAGACGAAGCCGGTGAAGACGGCAAGGTGCTGGCCGTGCCGACCAACAAGATTCTGTCGCTCTACAGCCGCTGGCAGAAGCCGGAGGATCTGCAGCCGATGCGCCTGAAATCCATCTCGCATTTCTTTGAGCACTACAAGGATCTGGAAGAAGGCAAATGGGTCAAGGTCTTGGGTTGGGAAGGTCCTGAGGCCGCCAAGAAGGAAATCATGGACGGCATCGCGGCCTACAACAAGGCCAACGGCTGAGCCAGCGTCAGCTCTGCCCATCTCCAACAAGCCCGCCCCGTGCGGGCTTGTTGCTTTCAGCCGCTGGTTTGTCGCAGTGGCGTGCGTTCTTGCAGGTGCGTGAGGTACTCGGACATGCCGATTTGCTCACGTTGTAAGAACCGATCCACGGCCTGGGCAAAGGCCGGATGCGCCAGCCAGTGTGCGCTGTGTGTGACGGTCGGCAGCAAGGCACGCGCCATCTTGTGTTCTCCCTGCGCGCCACCTTCGAAGCGGTTGACGCCGCGTGACAAGCACCATTGCAGCGGCTGGTAGTAGCAGGCTTCGAAGTGCAGGCTGTCGACCCGTTGCAAAGCACCCCAGTAACGACCGTAGGCGCAGGCTTGTGGCGTGTCCAGGTGATCGACGGCGATGAGGCTGCAAGCGATGCGTTGCCCGTCGCGCACGGCGATGAACAGCACCCAATGTTGGGCATGGCTCTGCGCCAGTCGCGCAAAAAAATCCCGGCTCAGATAGGGCGGGTTGCCGTGTTCTTCGTAGGTGCGTGCGTAGCAGGCGTAGAAGAAGTCCCAATCCGAGGTCGTGATGGCGTGGCCTTCCAAGACTTCGAACTGCACCCCGGCGTCGGCGACGCGTCGACGTTCTTGGCGAATCTTCTTGCGCTTGTCCTGGTTGAGGCTGCTCAACAAAGCCTCGAAGTCGTTCAGCCCGTGGCGGTGCCAATGAAACTGCACCGTTTGCCGTGGCATGCCGTCCAAGCTGTGTGCAGCCGCAAGGTCCGCGTTGCTGGCAAAGAGCAGGTGCAGCGAGGACAAGCCCTGTTCCCAGCACCAACGACGGCAGGTGTCGAGCAGGGCGCGGCGGGATGCCGCATCGCGGGCCAGCAAGCGTGAGCCGGGAACCGGCGTGAAGGGCACGGCGATCACCGCCTTGGGGTAGTACGCCAGGCCATGTTCGGCATAGGCGCGCGCCCAGGCCCAGTCGAACACGTACTCACCGTAGGAGTGCGATTTGACGTAGAGCGGACAAGCGGCCATGAGTCGGTCGTCCCGCCACAGGGTGATGACGTGGCAGTCCCAGCCGGTCTCCGCGCTGGCGCTGTGGCTGTCGTGCAAGGCTTGCAAGTAGGCATGCCGCATGAAGGGGGTCGGGGCATCTTGCGCGTCGAGCAGCGCGTCCCAAACTTCGGCTGCGACGTGAGCGAACGCGTCAAAAACGGCGATGCGATAATCGCCGCCCGTTGGCGGTTCCGACGGTTTTTGCTTCTCTTTGTCTGCCCTCATGTCCCTCAAGATCTGTGTTGCTCAGTTGAATTTTGTCGTTGGTGACATGCCGGGCAATGCACAGCGCATCATCGATTGCGCTCGCGAGGCGTATGCCCGGGGCGTGCGTTTGGTGCTCACCCCTGAACTGTCCATTTGCGGCTACGCAGCGGAAGATCTGTTCCTGCGTCCGTCTTTCATCGACGCTTGCGATGATGCCCTCAACACCATAGCCGATGCGCTGGCCGGGTTAAAGGGCCTGCATGTGGTCGTGGGGCATCCCAGTGGGGGCGATGCCCGCACCCGCTCGGTGGCCGTGGCTCAGCGCTGGAACATGGCCAGCGTGCTGTGTGAGGGGCAGGTGGTGGCCCGTTACGCCAAGCGTGAACTGCCCAATTACCAAGTCTTCGATGAGCGGCGCTATTTCGTGCCTGGCGATGGCGCCACCGTGTTGGAGGTGGCCGGCGTTCGGGTCGGTTTGCTCATTTGCGAGGACGCCTGGTTTGCCACGCCAGCGCGCGAGGCCCGTGCAGCGGGTGCCGAGTTGCTGGCGGTCATCAACGCCTCACCGTTTCACATCGGCAAAGGCGACGAGCGCGAGCAAGCGATGCGCGAACGTGTGAACGACACAGGCTTGCCCCTGGTCTACGCACACCTGGTTGGCGGACAGGATGAAGTGGTGTTTGAAGGCCGTTCGTTTGCCCTGCAAGCCGACGGCACCTTGGCAGGGCGTGCAGCGGCTTTTGCCGAGGCGTGCTTTGATGTGGAGGTTCACCGGGATCCCGCCCTGCGCTTGCAGGCCGACAGGGCGCCCGCCGGTTCGCTGGAGGGCGACCTGTGGCACGCACTCGTGCTCGGTGTGCGCGACTACGTCGGCAAAAACGGGTTCCCCGGTGCATTGTTGGGTCTGTCCGGCGGCATCGATTCGGCGCTGGTGCTGGCGATCGCGGTCGATGCGCTTGGCGCCGACAAGGTGCGCACGTTGATGATGCCGTCGCCTTACACCGCAGAGATCAGTTGGATCGACGCGCGTGACATGGCCCGGCGGTTGGGTGTGCGCTACGACGAGGTGTCCATCGTGCCCGAGTTCGAGGCCTTTTTGGGTTCACTTCAAAACGACTTTGCGGGCAAGCCCGTGGATACCACCGAAGAGAACATCCAAGCGCGCATCCGGGGCACCTTGCTGATGGCCTTGTCTAACAAGTTTGGCGCGATCGTGCTGACCACTGGCAACAAGAGCGAAATGGCGACGGGGTATTGCACCCTCTACGGCGACATGGCGGGGGGCTTTGCGGTCATCAAGGATGTGGCCAAGACCCTGGTGTTCCGTTTGGCGCGCTGGCGCAATGCCAACGACCCGTATGGCACGGGGCAGCATCCGATTCCCGAGCGCATCATCACGCGACCGCCCAGCGCCGAGTTGCGCCCCGATCAGAAAGACCAGGACAGCTTGCCGCCTTACGAGGTACTCGACGATATCGTGGCGCGGTTCATGGAAAACGACGAAAGCGTGGCCCAGATCAAGGCCAGCGGTCACGACCCGGAGGCGGTCGACCAGGTGGTGCGTCTGATCCGACTCAACGAATACAAACGCCGCCAGGCCCCGGTGGGCATTCGCGTCACGCACCGCAGTTTTGGTAAGGATTGGCGTTATCCTATTACCAACAAGTTTCGCGCCTGAGCCCCATCCGATCTATCCAAGGATTTCACATGAAGCAAATCACCGCCGTCATCAAACCTTTCAAGCTCGAAGAAGTGCGCGAGGCCTTGGCCGAATGCGGTGTAACGGGCTTGACCGTGACCGAGGTCAAAGGGTTTGGCCGTCAGAAGGGACACACCGAGTTGTATCGCGGGGCCGAGTATGTGGTGGACTTCCTGCCCAAGGTGAAGGTCGAGGTGGTGGTCAAGGGCGACGATGTCGAGCGCTGTGTCGATGCCATCGTCCGCGCGGCCCGCACGGGCAAGATCGGTGACGGCAAGATTTTCGTCACGCCCGTGGAGCGTGTGGTGCGCATCCGCACGGGCGAACTCGACGACGTGGCCATCTGAGCCCACTGCGCGGCAGGCCGCCGCTGTCCTCAGATGTTTTCCAGATGCGCAGGGGCGCTGAATCCGGCTGTTTGAACCAGCGAGCGCAGCAAATCGGTGGCGTTCTCCCCGACCTGGATCAAGTCCATTTGTCTATCTGACAAAAAGCCTTGCTCAACGCTGTGGCGGCTGAAGGCCAGCAAGCCGTCGTAGTAGCCCCGTGTGTTGATCAGGCCGATGGGTTTGTCGTGGTAACCCAGTTGGCGCCAGGTCCAGACTTCAAAGAATTCCTCAAACGTGCCAATGCCGCCGGGTAGGGCCACGAACACATCGGCGTGTTGGGCCATCAGGCGTTTGCGCTCATGCATGGTGTCCACCACATGCAGCTCGTCGCAATCGGTTCGGGTGTTCTCCCGGGTTTGCAGGGCTTTGGGAATGATCCCCACCACACGGCCGCCCGCTGCGGAAGTGGCAGAGGCCACGATGCCCATCAAGCCGTTTTTCCCGCCGCCGTAAACCAGTTGTCCGCCATGTTGACCGATCCAGGTGCCGACTTGCTCGGCCACTTGCGCATACTCGGCTTGGGTGCCGCTGCGCGATCCGCAATACACGCAGATGGAGAAATGGGGCGCGCTCATGCCACATCCTGCCATGCCAAGATCGCTGCCAGCCAAATGCCCGCACACAGCAGCAGTGACAGCAAGACGGCGGCGCTGCCCATGTCCTTGGCGCGCTTGGAGAGTTCATGCCATTCGGGACCGATGCGGTCAATCGCCGATTCGATGCCGGTGTTGAGCACTTCCACGATGAGCACCAACAGTACCGAGCCCACCAGCAAACTGGTTTCCACCCAGTTTTGACCGATGACGAAGGCCAGGGGGATCAGCACCAGGGCCAGCAGCAGCTCTTGGCGAAACGCCTTTTCGGCGCAAGCCTGCTGCAAACCTTGCAGGGAGTGGTGCAGCGCGTGCCAGAGGCGAGTCAAGCCGGTGCGTTGCTTGTGGGGGTTGTCATGCATGCCTGCATTGTGGCTCACGCAGCGGGCACGGACAGCGGGTCGTGGTGGATCAGCCGGGTGCCCGCCCAGACGTCGTGCCAGAACTGGCCGTCGCGTTGGAAGCGACTGGCGATGGCCCAGACCGCCACCCAACCAGCGCACAGCACCAAGATTTCAAGTCCGTTCAGGTCCAAGGGCGCGAGCAGCGCCAGGGGCGGCAAAAACCAGATCCAGCTCAGGAGGTATCGCAACAGCGCACGAGATTGCGTCAACGGTTTTCCCTCTGTGTCGACCACTCGGATGCGCCAGGTTTTCATGGCCAAGGTCTGACCCTTGTGCCCGAACCATGTGAAGTAAATCGCCAGAATCAAAAACAGGAAAGCCTGCATGCCGTGTCGGTTGTCCAGCGCATGCCGGGTTTGACTCAAGGTGCTGAAGAGGTAGCCTGCGATGAACACCACACCGAACAGCAGCAGTCCTTCATACAGCCAACAGGCCATTCGCCGGGGCAGCGGTGGCGCTTTCATCCCGGGCTTGAGGTCATCGGTGACCGATGGCATGGTTGTCATTGGGCCGCAGCAGGGGCGTCGGCCGGCGTCGGCTCTACCGCTTCTGCGGGCCCCGCGCTGGCGGCCGCTGGCGCAGGTGGTGGAGGCAGCCGCAGCAGGGTTCCGGGCGCCACCTGCTCAGTGTCGATGCGCGGCAAGGCTTTTTGGCTGCTGGCCGAGGGCGGCAGCACCAGCTTGTCGGCGGGTGTGGGTTTGACAGCGGGGGCCGCGCTTTGCAGCGGCTTGGGTTGCTGGCTGGCGAGCTTTTGTTTGTCTTCAGGACTGAGAGCCTGGTAGGCATCCCAAAGCGCACGCTTCTGGTCTTGTGGCAGTTGCTTGACATCTGCGAAATTCAGGCGGGCCAGGGTTCTTTGTTGCGGAGTCAGCGCCGCCCATTCGCGCATTCGTCCCTGTAGAACGGATTTTTCATTGGGCGAAAGCTGATGAAAATTACGCGACAGCGCGAGCCATTTCCGCTTGTGTGGTTCACTCATGCCATCCCAGAGCTGATGCAGCGGCTCCAGAGCGTCTTGCTGCTCTTTGCCCAGTTCCTGCCAAAGCGGCTTGGACACGATGGGACGAGCAGTTGGGGCTGTGGTTGTGGCGGGGGTGGTCTGGGCCAGCAAATCACGGCCCTGTCCCAGCGCCATTACCAGGAGCCCCGCCAAGACAACCGGTGCCAGGGACAGACGCATGGGGATCATTCCGACGGATTGGACGAGAGGAATTTGTCGCCCATCTTCAGGAATTGCAGAAAGCCTGGGTCGGCGTAGGCACTGGGCGGTAGATCGTCTGTCAGTAAGGCGGCATCAACCTCAGCCAACTCATCGGCACGGGTGTCGTCCATGACTTGCTGAAGACAAAACAATCCAGTCACCAGGGCGACGAGCGGTAGCAGTGAGGCCAGTCGGCTCCACCATGTCAAGCCTTCGTCACCCAAGTGCAGCGCGCCGACGCTGCCTTGCACGGAGATGCCACCAGCGGTCTGCAGTTGGGGGACCAATCGGGCCGCCACGGCGCGGGTGCGTGCAGCACGGAGTCGCTCCGTGATGTCGTGCGGCAGTTGCTGCGTGCTCAGGTCGAGTTGCTGTGCAAAGCGGCGTCCAATGACGTCAATCGAAGGGGTTGGGCGGTTGGTGGTCATGGTTTGAATCCCTTGGCGATGAGTGCTTTGCTCAATGCCTGGACGGCGCGCGAGCAGTGGGTTTTAACACTTCCTTCTGAACAGCCCATGATGGCGGCTGTTTCGGCTACGTCCAGATCCTCCCAATAACGCAGCAGGAAGGCTTCACGTTGACGGGCGGGCAAATTCTGGATCTCTTCCTCGATCTCGCGGACGTTGGCCACACTGGCAAAGCTGTCTTCGGCGCTGGGCGATTGCTGACCGGAGGCATCCTGTCCGAGGACGGAGAGCAGGTCAAAGTCCTGGTCATCTTCGCCCCCAGCCTCGAAATCGCTGAAATTGCTGAACAGGGCGTTGCGTGTTTTGCTGCGACGAAACCAGTCCAGCGTGGTGTTGGAGAGGATGCGCTGAAACAGCAACGGCAACTCGCCGACGGGCTTGTCCCCATAGTGTTCAGCCAGTTTCATCATGCTGTCTTGCACGATGTCCAGCGCGGCTTCTTCATCGCGCACATGGTAGAGCGAACGCTTGAAGGCGCGCCTTTCAATGCTTTGCAAAAAGTCGGACAGCTCTTGAGCGGTGGCCACGTTGCGCGGGGGGCGAGTAGAGATATTGGCGGCGGATTATGTCATCCACCCTCGCGCACCGCTGTCGGCCTCGGGAAGGTCCGGATGGTCATGCAATAATCTGCCTTTGCAATTTCGACAAAGTGGCAAACGGACCACGGTTCGGCGCAATGCACCCGGAGCGCTCATGGCCGATGGTCCTAAGTTCTGACACCGCCTCACAAGGGTGGGTGGAGGAGCACCCAAGGTTTTTCGTTTCCGAAATTCACAAAGGTTGATCATGGACATGACCAAGACGGAGAAACCCTCCGCGTCCGCTGCGAGCGGGCTCTCTCAGGAGCTGATGGGCTCCGAAATCCTCGTCAAAGCGCTGCAGGCAGAGAACGTTCAATACATCTGGGGCTATCCCGGTGGTGCGGTTCTCTACATCTACGACGCGCTGTACAAGCAAGACACCATCCAGCACGTGCTGGTGCGTCATGAACAAGCTGCCGTGCATGCCGCCGATGGTTATGCGCGCGCCACGGGCGATGTGGGCGTGGCGCTGGTCACCTCGGGGCCAGGCGTCACCAATGCGGTCACAGGCATCGCGACAGCCTACATGGACAGCATCCCGATGGTCATCATCACGGGCCAGGTGCCGACCCCAGCCATTGGCTTGGATGCATTCCAGGAATGCGACACCGTCGGTATCACGCGTCCCATCGTCAAACACAATTTTCTCGTCAAGGATGTGCGGGATCTGGCGGTGACGCTCAAGAAGGCGTTTCACATCGCCCGCAGTGGCCGTCCCGGTCCTGTGGTGGTCGACATTCCGAAGGATGTGTCGTTCAAGAAGACCGCTTGGACCGGCTACCCCCAAGACGTGCAGATGCGTTCTTACAACCCGGTCAAGAAGGGCCATGGCGGTCAGATTCGCAAGGCCTTGCAGATGCTGCTGACGGCCAAGCGCCCCTACATCTACACCGGCGGGGGTGTGCTGATGGCCAATGCGTCGCAAGAATTGCGCACGCTGGTCGACATGCTGGGCTACCCCTGCACCAACACCCTGATGGGTTTGGGCGCCTATCCCGCCAGCGACCGCAAGTTCCTGGGCATGCTGGGCATGCACGGCACGATCGAAGCCAACAACGCCATGCAGCACTGCGATGTGCTCTTGGCCGTGGGCGCGCGCTTTGACGACCGTGTCATTGGCAACCCCAAGCACTTTGCGCAAAACGAACGCAAGATCATCCACATCGACATCGATCCGTCGAGTATCTCCAAACGCGTCAAGGTGGATGTGCCCATCGTTGGTGACGTCAAGGACGTGCTGCTGGAACTGATCGAGATGATCAAGGAGTCCGGCCTCAAGCCCGATGCCCAGGCCTTGGGCGGGTGGTGGGAAGCCATTGAGGGCTGGCGCCAGCGCGATTGTCTGAAGTACGACCGCGACAACACCCAGGTCATCAAGCCACAAAAGGTCATCGAGACCTTGTTCAACATGACCCGCGGTGATGATGTCTACATCACCTCCGATGTGGGTCAACACCAGATGTGGGCTGCGCAGTACTACCGTTTCGATGAGCCGCGCCGCTGGATCAATTCCGGTGGTTTGGGCACCATGGGCGTGGGCATCCCCTACGCGATGGGCATCAAACTGGCCAAGCCCGACAGCGATGTGTTTTGCGTCACCGGCGAAGGCTCGGTGCAGATGTGCATCCAGGAACTGTCGACTTGCTTGCAATACAACACGCCCATCAAAGTTCTGGCGCTCAACAACCGCTACCTGGGCATGGTGCGTCAGTGGCAGGAGATTGAATACTCCGGTCGCTACAGCCACAGCTACATGGATGCGTTGCCCAATTTCGTCAAGCTCGCTGAGGCCTATGGCCATGTGGGCATGCTGATCGAAAAGCCCGAAGACGTCGAGCCTGCGCTGCGTGAGGCGCGTCGCCTCAAGGACCGCACGGTGTTCCTCGACATCCGCACCGATCCGACCGAGAACGTGTTCCCCATGATTCAGGCCGGCAAAGGCCTGACCGAAATGCTGCTTGGCAGCGAAGACTTGTGATCGGGGAGGGCGACACCATGAAACACATCATTTCCCTGATGCTCGAAAACGAACCCGGTGCGCTGTCGCGCGTGGTCGGTCTGTTCTCGGCCCGTGGCTACAACATCGAATCGCTGACGGTGGCTCCCACCGAAGACGCCAGTCTCTCGCGCATGACCATCCAAACGCATGGTTCGGACGATGTGATCGAGCAGATCACCAAGCACCTGAACCGCTTGATCGAGGTGGTCAAAGTGGTGGACCTGACCGAAGGTGCCTACACCGAGCGTGAACTCATGCTGGTCAAGGTGCGCGCCGTAGGCAAGGAGCGCGAAGAGATGAAGCGCATGGCCGACATCTTCCGTGGGCGCATCATCGACGTGACCGAGAAGAGCTACACCATCGAACTCACCGGCGATCTGTCCAAGAACGATGCCTTCTTGGAGGCCATTGATCGCAGCGCCATTTTGGAAACCGTGCGCACCGGTGCCTGCGGCATTGGGCGTGGCGAGCGCATCCTGCGCGTCTGACCCTTCATTCAACCCATTCGATTTTTGAGGAGAACCCCGTGAAAGTTTTTTACGACAAAGACTGTGATCTGAGCCTGATCAAAGGCAAAACCGTGGCCATCATCGGTTATGGCTCGCAAGGCCATGCCCATGCCCAGAACCTCAACGACAGCGGCGTGAAGGTCGTGGTCGGCCTGCGCAAAGGCGGCGCGTCGTGGGACAAAGTCGGCAAGGCCGGCCTGACCGTGATGGAAGTCAACGATGCCGTCAAGGCCGCTGACGTGGTGATGATTCTGTTGCCCGACGAGCAGATCGCTGAGGTCTACAACAACAACGTGGCTCCCAACATCAAGCAGGGCGCTTCGCTGGCGTTCGCCCACGGTTTCAACGTGCACTACAACCAGGTCGTGCCCCGTGCCGATCTGGACGTGTGGATGGTGGCCCCCAAGGCCCCGGGCCACACGGTGCGTTCGACCTATACCCAAGGCGGTGGCGTGCCCCATTTGGTGGCTGTGCACCAGGACAAGTCGGGCCGCGCCCGTGACTTGGCCCTGTCCTACGCCATGGCCAATGGTGGCGGCAAGGCCGGCATCATCGAGACCAACTTCAAGGAAGAAACCGAGACCGACCTCTTCGGCGAGCAAGCCGTGTTGTGCGGCGGTGCGGTCGAGCTGATCAAGATGGGTTACGAAACCCTGGTCGAGGCCGGCTACGCCCCTGAGATGGCCTACTTTGAATGCCTGCACGAGCTCAAGCTCATCGTGGACCTGATCTACGAAGGCGGCATTGCCAACATGAACTACTCGATCTCCAACAACGCGGAGTTCGGTGAGTACGTGACTGGCCCTGAGGTGATCAACGAGCAATCCCGTGCGGCCATGCGCCACGCCTTGAAGCGCATCCAAAACGGCGACTATGCCAAGATGTTCATCCAGGAAGGCCGCTTGAACTACCCGAGCATGACGGCCCGTCGTCGCAACACTGCTGACCACTCCATCGAAGTGGTGGGTGGCCAGCTGCGTGCCATGATGCCCTGGATCGCCAAGAACAAGCTGGTTGACCAGACCCGCAACTGATTGCCGATCTGACGCAACTGCAAAGGCCACTTCGGTGGCCTTTGCCCGTTGTGGATGCCGCATCCCTCACGTCTTGGCCAACGCCCTGACATACACTTGCCCAGAGTTCCACGGAGTCATCCATGCCCGACAGCAGCCCCGACAGTGCGCATGACCTGTCCCCGCACAAGCCTCGCAAGGGGATTTATGTGCTGCCCAATTTATTCACACTGGCCGCTTTGTTCGGGGGCTTTTACGCCATCGTGATGGCGATGAACGAGAAGTTTGAGCTCGCAGCCATCGGCGTGTTTTGCGCCATGGTGCTTGACAGCCTGGATGGGCGCGTGGCTCGCATGACCAACACCCAAAGTGCTTTCGGCGAGCAAATGGATTCGCTGGCCGACATGGTGTCGTTCGGCGCTGCGCCCGCGCTGATTGCATACGAGTGGGCTCTCAAGGGGATTGGCCGCTGGGGCTGGATGGCTGCGTTCATCTACTGTGCGTGTGCCGCTTTGCGATTGGCACGCTTCAACGTCAACACGTCGGTCGTGGACAAGCGGTTTTTCCAGGGCTTACCGTCACCCGCCGCAGCGGCGCTGGTCATGGGCTTCATCTGGCTGATGAACGAGTTGGGTTACTCCGGCAGCGATGTGGTGTGGCCAACGTTTGTGCTGTGTCTGTACTCTGGACTGACCATGGTGACCAACGTGCCGTTCTACAGCTTCAAGGACGTGCAGATGAAGAAGAGCGTGCCATTCGCGGTCATTGTGTTGTTGGCCCTGGTGATCGCCATCATCAACATCCATCCCCCGACCGTTTTGTTTGCCCTCTTCATCGTTTACGGCCTCAGCGGCTACGTTTTGTATGGCTGGCGACGCGTCAAGGGCCAACCCACCAGCGTCATCAGCACCTCGACCGACGAACCCGACGAGCAAGGGCTTCACCGTTGACGCGGAGAGGTTTTGTTTTTGTGCTAAATTCACCGCATGCAAAACCTTTCGCTGCTGCTACTGCTAACGTCCAACGGGCGGAGTTGGTAGCGCACGCGTGAATCCCACAAGGCCCGTATGCAACATGCAGCGGGCCTTTTGCTTTGTGGGGCTGTCCAGCGTTGCAAGTTGAGCCCATCAGGAGTCTGACCATGACCGACCAACTCATCATCTTTGACACCACCTTGCGCGACGGCGAGCAATCGCCTGGCGCCTCGATGACGCGCGACGAGAAACTGCGCATCGCCCGTCAGCTCGAACGCCTGCGTGTGGACGTCATCGAAGCGGGTTTCGCGGCCAGCTCCAATGGCGACTTTGAGGCGGTTCAGTCCATCGCGAATGCGATCAAGGACTCGACGGTGTGCTCGCTCTCCCGCGCCAACGACCGCGACATTGGCCGTGCCGCCGAAGCCCTCAAGGGAGCCAATCGCGCGCGCATCCACACCTTCATTGCCACGTCGCCCCTGCACATGGAAAAGAAGCTGCGCATGACCCCAGAGCAGGTGCTGGAGCAGGCCAAACAGGCGGTGCGTTTTGCTCGCAACCTCTGCGGTGATATTGAATTCAGTGCGGAGGATGGCTATCGCAGCGAGATTGATTTCCTGTGCCGTGTGGTCGAGGCGGTGATCGCCGAAGGCGCGACCACCATCAACATTCCGGACACCGTGGGCTATGCCATTCCAGAGTTGTATGGCCAGTTCATCAAAACCCTGCGTGAGCGGGTGCCCAATTCCGACAAGGCCATCTGGTCAGTGCATTGCCACAACGATTTGGGTATGGCCGTGGCCAACTCCCTGGCGGGTGTGAAGATTGGCGGTGCACGCCAGGTGGAGTGCACCATCAATGGCCTGGGCGAACGCGCCGGCAATTGTTCCCTGGAGGAAGTGGTCATGGCGGTCAAGACCCGTCGCGATCATTTCGGCTTGGAGGTGGGCATCGACACCCAGCACATCGTGGCGGCCAGCCGCATGGTCAGTCAGACCACGGGCTTTGTGGTGCAGCCCAACAAGGCGGTGGTGGGCGCCAACGCCTTTGCCCATGCCTCGGGCATTCATCAGGACGGCGTGCTCAAAGCGCGCGACACCTACGAAATCATGCGCGCCGAAGACGTGGGCTGGAGCGCGAACAAGATCGTGCTGGGCAAACTCAGCGGTCGCAACGCCTTCAAGCAGCGTTTGCAAGATTTGGGTGTCGAGATGGAGAGCGAGGCCGAGATCAACACGGCGTTCGCCAAGTTCAAGGAGTTGGCCGATCGCAAGAGCGAGATCTTCGATGAAGACATCCTGGCGTTGGTCAGCGGCAAACAAGATGGCGACGATGAGCAGTTCGGCTTCGTCTCTTTGTCCCAGCACAGTGAAACTGGCGAGCGTCCCCAAGCCCGGATCGTCTTTACCGATGCGGGTAAGGAGGTACACAGCGCGTCCGATGGCAACGGCCCGGTGGATGCCTCCCTCAAGGCCATTGAGGCTCACGTCAAAAGCGGTGCCGAGATGGTGCTGTATTCGGTCAATGCCATCAGTGGCTCCACCGAGAGCCAAGGGGAAGTCACGGTGCGCTTGCAAAACAGTGGTCGCGTTGTGAACGGGGTGGGGTCGGATCCTGACATCGTGGTGGCTTCGGCCAAGGCCTATCTGAGCGCACTCAACAAGCTCCAGAGCAAAGCCGACCGCGTGGCGGCACAGGGCTGACGGACTTGATCTGTTCCTGAAGATAAACGCGCAAGTCTTTGATCTTGCGCGTTTTTTTATCTTTGGATAAACTCGCTGCCGTTTTATCTCTCTGGCTCAAAGGATTCTTCTTGAAACGCGCTCTATTGGTCCCCGTCATGGGTGTTTTACTCTCCTGGTCGATGTGGGTGCCGGCCCAAGCTGCCGACAAAACCCCCAAGCCTGTGGCGCAAAAGACCAAGCCTGCCGTCACCAAGCATCACCTCCGCCGTGCCGTGTCCAACAAAAACGTGGCCCGTGCTGAGCGCCCCTCGCATGGTCAGTTGGCTGGGCTGCACGGTACGCCGGATTCGCTGGCCCTGCGCTCCAGTGTGGCCTATGTGATCGATCAAGACACCCACGAGGTGCTGTTGAGCAAAAATGATCAAGCGGTCTTGCCCATCGCGTCCATCACCAAGCTGATGACTGGCTTGCTCATCAGCGAAGCCAGGTTGCCCATGGATGAGCCCATCACCATCACCCAAGACGATGTGGATACCGAAAAAGGCAGCAGCTCGCGTTTGCGTGTGGGCACCACCTTGAGCCGAGGCGAGTTACTGCATCTGGCCCTGATGGCCAGCGAGAACCGCGCTGCGCATGCCTTGGGGCGTACCTATCCGGGCGGCCTGCCCAACTTTGTGGCTTTGATGAATGCCAAGGCAGCCATGCTGGGCATGCGCGACACGCGCTATGTGGAACCCACCGGCTTGTCGAGCAAAAACCAATCCAGTGCCAAGGATTTGGCGGTCTTGGTGGGAACGGCCTACCACGACCCGCTGTTGCGTGAACTCTCCACGTCGCCGGAACATCAGGTGGCGGTGGGCAAGCATTCTTTGCAGTACCACACCACCAACCGCTTGGTGAAGAACCCCAATTGGGACATTGGTCTGCAAAAGACCGGTTACATCTCGGAAGCTGGGCAGTGCCTGGTCATGCAAGCCAAGGTGGCGGGACGCAAGCTCATCATGGTGTTCTTGGATTCGGCGGGCAAGCTCAGCCGCATTGCCGATGCCGAGCGCGTGCGACGTTGGGTGGAGGTCTATCATCCGTCGGCACCCCGTTCGCAGACCTGATTGCCCTCATTCAATCGCATGAAAAAGCCCCGCATCGCGGGGCTTTTTCATGGCTGGCAAGCTACACCGACACCCGAAGTGTCGGGGGCGTCGTCATAGCGAGTCGATGAAGCTGCGCAGCTTGTCCGAACGAGACGGGTGCTTGAGTTTGCGCAGCGCCTTGGCTTCGATTTGGCGGATGCGCTCGCGCGTGACGTCGAACTGCTTGCCCACTTCCTCGAGCGTGTGATCGCTGGCCATCTCGATGCCAAAGCGCATGCGCAGCACCTTGGCTTCGCGCGGCGTCAGGCCATCCAGAATGTCCTTCACGACATCGCGCAGACCCGCTTGCATGGCGGCATCGACGGGCGCGGTGTTGGCCGTGTCCTCGATGAAATCGCCCAAGTGGCTGTCGTCGTCGTCCCCGATGGGGGTTTCCATCGAGATCGGCTCCTTGGCGATCTTCATGATCTTGCGGATCTTGTCTTCAGGGATGTCCATCTTCTCGGCCAGCACCGAGGCATCGGGCTCAAAGCCGAACTCCTGCAAGTGCTGACGGCTGATGCGATTCATCTTGTTGATGGTCTCGATCATGTGCACCGGGATGCGGATCGTGCGGGCCTGGTCCGCGATCGAGCGGGTGATGGCCTGACGGATCCACCAGGTGGCGTAGGTCGAGAACTTGTAGCCACGGCGGTATTCGAACTTGTCGACCGCCTTCATCAAACCGATGTTGCCTTCCTGGATCAGGTCCAGGAATTGCAGACCGCGGTTGGTGTATTTCTTCGCGATCGAGATCACCAAGCGCAAGTTGGCTTCGATCATCTCTTTTTTGGCGTGGCGTGACATCGTCTCGCCTTCATTCATGCGCTTGTTGATGTCCTTGAGTCGATCCAAGGGCACGACCACGCTGGCTTGCAAGTCGATGAGTTTTTGCTGCAATTCTTGGATCGGCGGGATGTTGCGACCCATGGTGGCAGACCAGGCCTTGCCGGCGCTGGCTTGCTTTTCCACCCACTTCAGGTTGAGCAGGTTGGGGGGGAAGTCCTTGATGAAGGTTTCCTGCGGCATCCCGCACTTGTCAACGATGATGCGGCGCAGTTCGCGTTCGCGCTTGCGCACCTCATCCACTTGGGCGCGCACCATGTCGCACAGTTTTTCAATCGTCTTCGCGGTGAAGCGAATGGTCATCAGCTCGGCGGTGAGGGCTTGCTGGACCTTCAGGTAGGCCGGTGTGCCGTAGCCTTCCTTGTCATAGATCTTGCGCAGCTTGTCAAAGTGCGCGCGGATGCGGTCAAAGTGCTCGACGGCCTTGTTCTTGAGTTCTTCCAGCTTCTTGGTCAGCGCCTTGGAGCCGCCGGCATCGTCATCATCGTCATCGCCGAACTCGTCGAAGTCTTCTTCGGCCACATAGTCGTCGGCTTCATCGGTGTTGTTGAAGCCATCGACCACGGTGGAGATGACGACCTTGTTTTCGCGAATCTGATCGGCCAGGCTCAGGATTTCAGCAATCGTGGCTGGGGAGGCGCTGATGGCCTCCATCATGGCCATCAGGCCGCCCTCGATGCGCTTGGCAATCTCGATTTCACCTTCGCGGGTGAGCAACTCCACCGTGCCCATTTCGCGCATGTACATGCGCACTGGGTCGGTCGTGCGACCGAATTCGCTGTCCACCGTGGACAAGGCCGCTTCGGCTTCTTCTTCGGCTTCCTCTTCGGTTGCAGCCGTCGGGGCGTTGTTATTGAGCAGCAGCGTTTCGGCGTCCGGCGTTTGCTCGTAGACGGCCACTCCCATGTCATTGAGCATGGAGATCACGACTTCCAGCGTTTCGGCATCGACCAACTTGTCGGGCAGGTGGTCGGAGATCTCGCCGTGGGTGAGGTAACCGCGCGTCTTGCCCAGCTTGATCAAGGTCTTGAGGCGCTGACGGCGCTTGGCCATGTCCTCTTCGGAGAGCACGGTCTCGTCGAGGCCAAATTCCTTCATCAGTGCGCGCTCTTTGGCCTTGCTGATTTTCATGCGCAGCGGTTTGGCTTTTTCGCCGGCGTCTGCTGCGGGCTCTTCGGCGCCGAGTTCTTCTTCAAGGTCGATCAGCACGTCGTCTTCAGCGGCTGCCGCCTTTTTGCCGGCCTTGCCTTTGCCGGCTTTCTTGGCAGCGGGTTTGGCGCTGGCGGCTTTGGGTGCATGGGCCTGGACAGCGGGTGTTTTCTTGGCAGCGGTTTTGGCGACGGCGGCCTTGTCTTTTTTGGCGTCGGTTTTGGCCGTTGCCTTGGGGGCAGATGGGGTGGTCTTGCTGGCGGTCACAGAGGAGGCTTTCTTGGCGGGGGCGGCTGCTGGTTTCGCAGCGGCCTTGGCCGGTTTCTTGGCGACAGGCTTGGCCACTGCCTTGGGGGCAGCTTTGGCTTTGGCCTTGCTGGGGACGGCGACAGGCTTCTTGGATTTCTTGTCAGCGGGCATGAACACTCCTCGGCATCAAGAGACAAAAACACACAGCGCCAAACTTCCAGGCGCAGGAAACACGGAATGGGGATGAGTCCCGAATGGGGCAAGGGGATGGGCGATCATTTGGTGTGCAGTCCTTGCGGGGGTTTGGCGGGTCGTGCGCTGTGTGTCACGGTTGGCCGGTCCGGAGGTGCTGCTGTCGCTCTTGCCTGACGGTGCGTGGATTATACCGACAGCCCTGCTTCCAGCTCACGCCGACGCGACTGCAGCGCGCGGTAGCGGGCCAGTGCCTGAGGATCCTGCTGCGCGGCTTCAATGGCTTGCGTTTCCTGGGCCTTGAGCGACTCGATCAACATGCGGTCCAAGATGCCGCGCAATTCTCGTCGGGCTTCCTGCTCCTGCGTATGGGCCTCTTGTTGCGGAGCCTGCGGTTGCCCGCGTTCGTCGGGGATGGCCACAAAACTCGACGCCATGACGCGCAGCGCCAGGGCCTCGCAGGGGTGTCCGCGCAGTCCCTCGCGCAGACCGGCCCAGGCCTGGTGCCCATGCTCATGGTGTTGCTGATCCAGCCACAGAAACAGGCTGCCATGCGGGTCGGGCAGGGCGCACAACAGGTTGTGGTCCTCGGCGGAAAGCTCGTCCCACAGCCGCATGTCGTCGAGCAGCACGCGGGCTGCGTGATCGGCGCGCGCGCTGGGCACGCCGCGCAAATGACCGGGACGCGGACGCGGCGCCGGAGTGCTGCGAGAAGCCCGATGCCCTTCAACGCCGCGTTCGCGCGGACGTTCGGTGCGGCCTGTCTTGGCAGGGCCTGGATGGCGTGCGGGCGCTGTGGCGACTCGCCACAGGTCTTCCAACTCGTGGGTGCCCAACTCCACCAACTCGGCCAGTTCAGACAGCAACTGACGCTTGAGCGCCCCATCGGGCAAAGCCTGCCAAAGGGGCTTGGCGTTGCTCGCCAGGTGCGCGCGTCCTTCCGCCGTGCTCAGATCGCAACCGTCACGCGCCACCTCGATCAAGAAGCGGCTCAGCGGCACCGCTTGCGTGACGCAATGTGCAAACGCGTCCTGACCGTGGGCGCGGATGTAGCTGTCCGGATCGTGCTCGGGCGGCAGGAACAAGAATTTGATGGAGCGCACATCGGTGGCGTAGGGCAGGGCACCGTCCAAGGCCTTGCGCGCAGCGCGTCGTCCGGCAGCGTCGCCGTCGAAGCTGAACACCACCGCGTCGGTGAAGCGAAACAGCTTGTGCACATGATCGCCGGTGCAGGCTGTGCCCAAGGCGGCGACGGCATTCGGAAAACCCAACTGCGCCAGCGCCACCACATCCATGTACCCCTCGGTCACCAGGACGTAGCCTGCATCGCGCAAGGCATGGCGGGCTTCGAACAAACCATAGAGTTCACGCCCTTTGCTGAACACCGGGGTTTCGGGCGAATTCAGGTACTTGGGTGTGCCGTCGCCCAGCACGCGCCCACCGAAACCGATGCACTCGCCTTTGACATTGCGGATCGGGAACATGATGCGGTCGCGGAAACGGTCGTAGCGCTTTTGCTCTTCGCCCTCGTCGTGCAGGATGACCAGCCCGCTGTCAACCAGCAGCGCGTCTTGGTAATCGGGAAACACGCTGGCCAAGCTGCGCCAGCCCTCGGGTGCATAGCCCAGGCCAAAGCGTTTGGCGATCTCGCCACTGAGACCACGGCCCTTGAGGTAGGCGATGGCCTTGTCCGATTGCCGCAGATGTTGTTGATAGGCCTTGCAGGCCACCTCCAGCACATCGGTCAAGCTGGCCTGCTTTTGCCGTGCTTGCGCCTCACGCTCGCGCTCCTGCGGGGAGCGCTCGTCTTCGGGAACGGTCACCCCCACGCTTTGCGCCAGGTCCTGCACCGCTTCGATGAAGCTCATGCCGGCGTGGTCCATCAAAAAACCGATGGCATTGCCGTTCTTGCCGCAGCCAAAGCAGTGGTAGAACTGCTTGCTGGGGCTGACGGTGAAGGAGGGAGATTTCTCGCTGTGAAAGGGGCACAGCCCCATGAAATTGGCACCGCCCTTTTTGAGCTGCACATGGCGACCCACCACCTCGACCACGTCGACGCGGGCGAGCAGTTCCTGGATGAAGGATTGGGGGATGGCCATGGCTGGGCGAGGGGCGAGAGCGTGCCGGATTTTAGGCGCGCGTCACCCCGTTCGCCGTGGCCCGGCTGCTCACTTCGGGGCCAGTCGGATGGCGCCGTCGAGGCGGATCACCTCGCCGTTGAGCATGTCGTTTTCGAAGATGTGAATCGCCAACTTGGCGTAGTCCTCCGGGCGGCCCAAGCGGCTGGGGAAGGGCACGCTGGCGGCCAGGGCGTCTTGCACCTCTTGCGGCATCCCGAACATCATGGGCGTGCCAAAGATGCCGGGCGCAATCGTCATGTTGCGAATGCCGTTGCGCGCCAGATCGCGGGCGATCGGCAGGGTCATGCCGACCACGCCGCCCTTGGACGCCGCATAGGCCGCTTGACCGATCTGGCCATCGTAGGCCGCGACGCTGGCGGTGGAGATCATCACGCCGCGTTCGCCCGTGGCTTCGGGTTCGTTTCGGCACATGGCCTCGGCAGCAAGGCGGATCATGTTGAAGCTGCCGACCAGGTTGACCTGGATCACCTTGCTGTAGACGGCCAGCGAGTGCGCGCCGTTCTTGCCGACCGTCTTCTCAGCGGGCGCGATGCCGGCGCAATTGACCAAACCCATCAGCTTGCCCATGGCGACGGCCTGGGCCACCACCGCTTGACCATCGGCCTCGCTGCTGACATCGCAGCGCACAAAGCGGCCCCCGAGTTCACGGGCAATGGCTTCGCCTTTGTCGACTTGCATGTCGGCGATGACGAGCTGGCCACCTTTGGCGGCCAGGGCGCGTGCCGTGCCTTCCCCCAGCCCTGAAGCGCCGCCCGTGACGATGAAAACCTTGCCTTGAATGTCCATGTGTGTCTCCGTGATGAGGTGATCGGTTGATCTGACGTTTACGTAAACGTCAATTATCGGTGATTCCGAATCCCGGACAATCGTCGGCAGTTCAATCACCAACAAGGGTTTTCGATGATGTGGCGTCGCGTGGGGCTGATGATGTGTGCGCTGTGGCTGGCTGCTTGCAGCACACCGCGCACCCCTGTGTTGGGCACACCGCCTGTGGCGACACCGCCCGCAGCGGAAACCACCCCCGAGCCGCCGCGCCGTCCCCGGTTGGGCCTCGCGCTCGGTGGGGGCGCGGCACGCGGCTTTGCCCATGTGGGCGTGCTGCAGGTGCTGGAGGAGGCAGGGATTCGTCCCGACTTGGTGGTGGGCACCTCGGCTGGCAGTTTCGTCGCCGCCTTGTATGCCAGCGGCAAAACCCCGGCGCAATTGCAACGCATGGCCGAGACCATGGACGAAGCGGTCTTCACGGACTGGACCGTGCCCTTGCTCGGGCGCGGCATGATGCGCGGCGATGCCCTGGCCCGCTACGTCAACGCGCAGGCCAACACGCGCCACATCGAGGACTTCAAGCTGCCCCTGGGCATCGTGGCGACGGACTTGCAAACCGGCCAGGGGGTGTTGTTCCAGCGCGGCGATGTGGGTACGGCGGTGCGTGCATCCAGCGCTGTGCCCTCGGTGTTCGAACCGGTGCGCATCCAGGGCCGTGAGTATGTGGATGGCGGGCTCGTCTCTCCGGTGCCCGTGCGCTACGCGCGTCAGATGGGGGCCGAATTGGTGTTGGCGGTCGACATCTCCAGCGCGCCCGAATATGGCCGCACCGGGGACATGTTTCAGATCCTCATGCAGACCTTCACCATCATGGGCAAGAGCATCAACACCTTTGAATTGCGCGACGCCGAGGTGGTGGTGCGGCCCGGCCTGGGGCAAGTGGGCAGTGCCGACTTCAGCGCCCGGCGCCGCTCCATCGAGGCTGGGCGCGCCGCCATGCAACAGGCCTTGCCCCGCCTGCGCGCTTTGTTGCCACCTTGAAAAAAAGGGGCTCGCCGGTTAAGGCGAGCCCTTCAAGGGGTCCTGCACCCGTGGGGTGTCGACAGACCCGAGGAGACAAGGGGTTCCAGATCAGCGCTTCTTGGAAGCGGTCTTGGCGGCTTTCACAGCGGTTTCTGTGACGGCCTGGATGTTGGACTCGGCCACTTCAGCGGCTTGCTTGACCGCTTTTTGCACGCTTTCGATGGCGTTGTTGCTGGTGTTCATGGCTTGCTTGAACAGGGCCACAGCAGACTCGGAGCCAGCCGGGGCGTTTTTCAGAGCAGCGTCGATGTAACCGATGACGGTTTGTTGGGCTTCGTTGGCCTTGACTTCGATGCTTTTCTGGATGGCCGAACCGGTGGTCGAAGCGATGTCGTACACGTGGCGGTTGTAGGCAGCGGCTTTCTCAGCCAGGGGCTGGACAGCAGCGGCTTGCAGAGCCAGCAGTTCTTGCACGTCTTTGGCGCCGAGCAGGGCCTTGGCGTGGTCAGCCGATTCGTTCAGGCTGGCGCGGGCAGCGGTCAGGTTCAGTTCGACGAGTTTTTCAACGCCGGCGAAAGCTTGGTTGCTCAGGCCATACAGGCTGTTGAGGTTGGCCTTGTTGGCGGCGATCAGTTGTTCAGCGGTCATCATGTGGTTGCTCCAGTGAGGGTTGATAAATGTTGCGTTGCAGCAATGGGATGAAGTTTAGGGTTTATCCGGATGAATGCAAGCCATCATGGCCGGTTTAGAGGCGATGTTCTAAAAGCCCGCCATCGGTCAGGCAGGGCCGTGGTTTGTAGGATGCGGGCCATGCGGGCTTTCTACTCCGACCAATTTGTGTTGCCGTTGCCGGAGGGGCACCGCTTCCCCATGGCCAAGTACCGCCTGCTGCGCGATCGACTGGCACACGAGCTGACGGACATTGAGCTGAGCGCTGCCGAGCCCGCCAGCGACGGCGAACTGGCGCTGGTGCATGACCCTGTCTACATCGAAGCGGTCCGTGAGGGCCGTTTGCCATCACAGATGCAGCGCGAGATTGGTTTCCCGTGGTCGACGGCCATGGTCGAGCGCTCTCGGCGCTCGGCGGGTGCCACCATCATGGCCGCACGCACGGCCTTGTTCGGTGCCCCTGGGGCGGCGCTCGGCTCAGGCACGGACGCGCTACCGCAGGGCGTGTCGGCCAATTTGGCCGGGGGCACGCACCATGCCTATGCTGATCGTGGCGGTGGTTTTTGTGTCTTCAACGATGCGGCGGTGGCGGCGCGGCTGATGCAGGTCGAATGGTTTCGGCGCCATCGGCGCGTCTTGCCCGTGGCCATCATCGACCTGGATGTGCACCAGGGCAACGGCACGGCGCGCATCTTTGCCCGCGACGACAGCGTCTTCACCCTGTCGCTGCACGGCGAGCGCAATTTCCCGTTTGCCAAGGAGTGCAGCGATCTGGACATCGCCTTGCCCGACGGTTGCGACGATGCGGCTTACCTGGAGGCGCTCGATCAGGCGCTGCAGACCCTGGAGGCGCGCTTTGAGCCCGGGTTGGTGATCTACCTGGCGGGTGCCGATCCGCATGAGGGAGATCGATTGGGCCGATTGCACCTGAGCTTCGACGGGTTGGAGGCGCGCGACCGTCGTGTTTTCGACTGGGCCTGGCAGCGTCGCATCCCCATGGCCATGGCCATGGGCGGTGGTTATGGCCGTGATTTGCAGGACACGGTGCGCGTGCAGGTCAATACCTACCGTGTCGCCTGGGCGTACTGGCAACGCTGGCAAAATCAATGCCGATGAATGCCCCACGACCGCTGCCCGAATCGCGCAGCTCCTACAAAGCCTTTCGCCGCATCGACACCCGCTGGATGGACAACGATGTGTATGGCCATGTCAACAACGTCGTCTACTACAGCTGGTTCGACACGGCGGTCAACGCGCATCTGATCGAACACGGCGCGCTCGACATCCACCATGGCACCACCATTGGCTTGGTGATCGAGACCCAGTGCAATTACTTTGCGCCACTGGCCTTCCCACAAATCATCGAAGCGGGCATTCGCGTGGCCCGTCTGGGCACGTCCAGCGTGCGCTACGAAGTGGGCCTGTTCGCACAAGGCGAAGACCTTTGTGCCGCGCGCGGCCACTTTGTGCACGTCTATGTGGACCGCGAGACCCGCCGGCCGGTGGCCGCATTACCCGAATCCCTGAAAACCGTTTTGGAGACCCTGGCATGACCCCCACACCTCAAAGCACCGCTGCTGTTGACCACGCCATCACCTCGCGCATGTCGGCGCGCGCGTTCACATCCCAACCCGTGTCGCGCGAGATGATCACCGAGATCCTGCAAGTGGCCAGCCGTGCGCCGTCGGGCACCAACACCCAACCCTGGAAGGTCTATGTGGTCAGTGGCGCCAAGCGCGATGCACTGGTGGCGCAAGTCTGCGCCGCACACGATGCCATCGCCGCCCATCCGGAAGAGGCCAAGAAGTACCAAGCCCAGTACGACTACTACCCGACGCAATGGGTCAGCCCCTACATCGACCGCCGCCGTGAAAACGGCTGGAGCTTGTATGGCCTCTTGGGCATTGGCAAGGGTGACAAGGACAAGATGCATGCCCAGCACCAGCGCAACTTCAAGCTCTTTGATGCGCCCGTCGGTTTGATGTTCACCATCGATCCGATCATGGGACGCGGCTCGCTGCTGGACTACGGCATGTTCCTCCAGAACATCATGGTGGCGGCGCGCGCACGCGGTCTGCACACCTGCCCGCAAGCCGCCTGGAACGATTACCACAGCATCATCCTGCCGCTCGTCGGCGCGGGCGAGAACGAGCGCATGGTGTGCGGCATGGCCCTGGGCTGGGCCGATGACAGCGACAAGGTCAACACCTTCATCACGCCGCGCGTGCCCGTCGCAGAGTTCACCCATTGGGTGGACTGAGCCGCGACCGTCTTTCACAGCCTTTGGCGCGCCACAGGACCTTGGCACCATGATCATCACCAGCCTGCTCGACACCGACCTCTACAAGTTCACCATGATGCAGGTCGTGCTGCACCAGTTCCCCGGTGCGCAGGTGACGTATCGCTTCAAGTGCCGCAACCCCGGCGTGTCGCTGGCACCCTACGTCCAGGAAATCCGCGATGAGATCCGCCAGTTGTGCAGCCTGCGCTTTCAGGATGCCGAGCTGACTTGGTTGCGCTCGCTGCGCTTCATCAAGAGTGACTTTGTCGACTTCCTGGGTCTGTTCCGCCTCAACGAGAAGTACATCCAGATCGAGGCTTTGCCCAACGGCGAGATCGACATCCAGATCCATGGTCCGTGGCTGCACACCATCTTGTTCGAGATTCCGGTGTTGGCCATCGTCAACGAGGTCTATTTCCGCAACACCCAGCCCGTGCCCGACTTTGTGGAAGGGCGGCAGCGGCTCGATCAAAAAGTTCAGGCCTTGCATGCCGAACGACTGAGCGACCTCAAGATCGCCGATTACGGAACGCGGCGGCGCTTCTCCAAAGCCTGGCATGAAGAGCTGCTGCGCGTGCTCATCGCGCGGCTGGGCACGGGGCCGAAGGGCCAGTTGGCCGGGACCAGCAACGCCTTGTTCGCCATGAAGCTCGGCCTCACACCGCTGGGCACGATGGCGCACGAATACCTGCAGGCCTGCCAGGCGTTGGGACCGCGCCTGCGCGACAGCCAGGTGTTCGGTTTTGAGACCTGGGCGCGCGAATACCGAGGCGACTTGGGCATTGCCTTGAGCGATGTCTATGGCATGGAGCCCTTCCTGCGCGACTTCGACATGTATTTCTGCAAGCTCTTTGATGGGGCGCGCCACGACAGCGGTGACCCCTTCACCTGGGGTGAGCGCATGATCGAGCACTACCGCAAAAATCGTGTCGATCCTCTCACCAAGACCCTGATCTTCAGCGATGGCCTGACGGTCGAGCGCATCATTGCGCTGTACCAACAGTTTCGCGGGCGCTGCCAGTTGGCATTTGGCATTGGCACCAACTTGACCAACGATCTGGGCTACGAGCCGCTGCAAATCGTCATCAAGATGACCGAGTGCAATGGTCAGCCCGTGGCCAAACTCTCGGACACCCCGTCCAAAAACATGTGCGATGACGAAAAGTACCTGGCCTATCTGCGTCAGGTCTTCGGCATCGCTGCGCCCGTCTGAAAGGCCCACGATGCTGACCACCGCACTGGTTGTCTTGTTCGTGCTGGCCTACTTGGCCATTGCGCTGGAGCATCCGCTGCAAGTCAACAAATCGGCGTCGTCTTTGCTGGGCGCGGGCTTGTTGTGGACCGTCTACGCATTGCTCGGCCCCGATGGCGGACAGGTGTTGCACGAGTTACAAGAGACCGTGGCCTCGACCGCGCAGATCGTTTTCTTCCTGCTGGGGGCCATGGCCATCGTCGAAGTGGTCGATGCCCACAATGGGTTTGAAGTCATCACGCGCCGCATCCGCACCCGCAGTCTTTCGGCGTTGATGTGGCAAGTCGGGCTGGTGACCTTTTTCCTCAGTGCCATCTTGGACAACCTCACCACCGCCATCGTGATGGTGTCGCTGATGAAGAAGCTCTTGCGCGAACGCGAAGATCGTTTGCTGTTCGCGGGCCTGATCGTCATCGCGGCCAACGCCGGTGGCGCTTGGTCGCCCATCGGCGATGTCACCACCACCATGCTTTGGATCGGTGGACAGATCACCGCCAGCGAGATCATCCGCGGCGTCTTTCTGGCCTCCGTGGTCAATCTCGTCGTGCCCTTGTTTGTGGCCGCCTGGTGGGTTCGCGGGCAGGCCGTCATTGGGCTGGACGAGGCCAACGACAGTGCGATGGCCGACACCAGCGAGTTCGAGCGCAACCTGATGTTCTTCTTGGGCTTGGGGGTGTTGGTGGCCGTGCCCGCGTTCAAGACCTGGACGGGACTGCCGCCCTTCATGGGCATTCTGTTGGGCTTGGGTTTGCTGTGGCTGGTCGGTGATCTGGTGCATCGGCGCAAGGACGACATCGTGCGCAACCGCTTGACCCTGGCGCACGCGCTCACGCGCATCGACATGCCCTCGATCATTTTTTTCATTGGCATCTTGCTGGCCGTGGCCACGCTGGAACACACCCACTTGCTGCAGGCGCTGGCGCAATGGCTCGATGCCACCGTGGGGCGGCTGGACCTGATCGTGATCCTCATTGGCCTGGCCAGTGCCGTGGTGGACAACGTGCCCCTGGTCGCTGCCTCGATGGGCATGTACAGCCTGCAAGTCCATCCGACGGACAGTTTCCTGTGGGAGTTCATGGCCTACTGCGCGGGCACGGGTGGCTCCATCCTCATCATCGGCTCGGCAGCGGGGGTGGCCGCGATGGGGCTGGAGCGCATCGACTTCCTTTGGTATCTGAAAAAAATCAGTGGTCTGGCCCTGGTGGGGTATCTCGCCGGGGCGCTGGTCTACATCATCCAATTCAGCCTCGGCCACGCGGCATGAGGCGCACACCCGGAGACACACCCATGAAGAAAAAAATCATCGTGGCCCGCCCCATTTTTGATGAGGTGTTGGTCAAGCTGCGCCAGCACTTTGAGGTCAGCGACAACCAGGCCGACGTGCCACGCAGCAAGGCCGAGTGGATGGCCGCGCTGTCTGCCCACGACGGCGCACTGACGACGGGCTCCGACGCGGTGGACGCCGAAGTTCTGACCGCCTGTCCCCAGCTCAAGATGTGCGCCAACATGGCCGTCGGTTTCAACAACTTCGACGTGCCGGCCATGACCCGGGCGGGTGTCCTCGCCAGCAATACCCCCGATGTGCTGACCGAAACCACGGCGGACTTTGGCTTTGCCCTGCTCATGGCCACGGCGCGTCGCCTGACCGAGAGCGAGCATTTCCTGCGGCGCGGCGAATGGACGCAGTGGCGCTACGACATGTTCGCGGGTGCCGAGGTGCATGGCAGCACGCTGGGCATCATCGGCATGGGCCGCATTGGACAAGCCATCGCACGCCGGGGTGCCCACGGTTTTGGCATGAACGTGATCTACCACAACCGCTCGCGCCTCGCGCCCGAGGTGGAGGCCGAGTGCAAGGCCCGTTACGTCAGCAAGGAAGAGCTGCTCAAGACCGCCGACCATGTGATGCTGGTGGTGCCGTATTCGGCAGCCTCGCACCACACCATCGGCGCGGCGGAACTCGCGCAGATGAAACCCACGGCCACCCTGGTCAACATCGCGCGCGGTGGCATCGTGGACGATGCGGCCCTGGCGCAGGCCCTGCGCGAACGGCGCATCGCCGCCGCCGGTCTGGATGTGTTCGAGGGCGAGCCCAAGGTGCACCCGGACCTCCTGAGCGTGCCCAACATCGTGCTCACGCCGCACATCGCCAGCGCCTCCATCGCCACCCGCATGGCCATGGCCATGTTGGCGGCGGACAACCTGATCGCGTACTTCACCGAAGGTCGCGCGCTCACGCCGCTGAACACGCTGCCATGATGATCGAGTTCCTGATCGGCCTGGCCATCGTCAACCTGCTGGCCTTGCTGGTGCTGGGCTGGCGCGTGGGTGCGCCGCGCGACGAGGGCCCCACCGTGCAAGCCCTGCAGGAACGCATCGACCGTTTGGAGCGCGACTTGCGCGTGGACATCCAGGAGGCGTCGCGCATCGGGCGTCAGGAGCTGGCGCAAAGCTTGAACCTGTCGCAGCAGGCACAGATGCAGCAGTTGGGCGTCATGCAGCAAACCGTCACCGACACCTTGCAGCAGCAATTGCAGCAACTGCAACGCGGCAACGCCGAAAAGCTCGACGAGATGCGCCGCACCGTCGACGAAAAGCTGCAAACCACGCTGGAGAAGCGCTTGAGCGAGAGCTTCAAGCAAGTCGCCGAGCGCCTGGAGCAAGTGCATCAGGGCTTGGGACAAATGCACCAATTGGCCCAAGGGGTGGGCGATTTGCAGCGCGTGCTGACCAACGTCAAGACGCGCGGCATGTTTGGCGAGGTGCAGCTCGAGGCCCTGCTGGAGCAGGTGCTGACCGTGGAGCAATACGCGCGCCAGGTGCCCACCAAGCCGCGCAGCACACAGCGTGTCGATTTCGCCATTCGCCTGCCCGGTCGCGAGGGCGCCGACGGCGAGCCGGTGTGGCTGCCCATCGATGCCAAGTTTCCCCGCGAAGATTACGAGCGGTTGCTCGACGCCCAGGACCGTGCCGATGCCGTGGCCGCCGAGGCCGCTGCCAAGGCGCTGGAATTGCGCATTCGCACCGAGGCCAAGAGCATTGCCGAGAGCTACCTCGCGCCACCGCACACCACCGACTTCGCCATCCTGTTTCTACCGGTCGAGGGCTTGTACGCCGAGGTGCTGCGCCGTCCGGGCTTGATGGACAGCTTGCAGCGCGATCACCGCGTGACGCTGGCGGGACCGACCACGCTGCTGGCCATGCTCAACAGTTTGCACATGGGCTTTCGCACCCTGGCCCTGGAGCAACAGGCCTCCGAGGTCTGGAAGGTGTTGGGTGCCGTCAAAACCGAGTTCGAGCGTTACGGCGACTGGGTCGAGAAGGTGCGGGAGCAGGTGCACAAGGCCGCCGACACGCTGGACAAAGCCGAGACCCGCAGCAAGCAGATGCGCCGCGCGCTCAAGAAAGTCGAGTCCTTGCCCGAGGCCGAGGCCCAGGCTTTGTTGCCGCGCCTGGAGGAGGGCGCGGATGACGCCGAGTGAGGACCTTTGAAGCGCGAACTGGCTTGCCTCATCAGCGGACAAATCTGTCTGCACGCCTGCATGACGGGCATGCGCATGGCCACGCCGCTCATGGCCTTGCGTGCTGGCCACAGCGAGGCCGCGGTGGGTTTTCTGCTGGCCATGTTTGCACTCACCCAGGTGTTTCTGGCGTTGCCCGCCGGGCGCTTTGCCGATCGGCACGGCCTGCGCCGCCCCATGGGGTTCAGTGTGCTGGCGGCAGCCACCGGCGCAGCGCTGGCGGCGGCGTGGCCCATCTTTCCCGTGCTGTGTTTGAGCGCCTTGCTGTGTGGCGGCGCGGCGGGTGCGGCCATCATTGCCTTGCAGCGCCATGTCGGCCGACTCGCTGAAGACCTGACCCAGCTCAAGCAGGCTTTCAGTTGGTTGGCCATTGGGCCGGCGTTCTCCAACTTCATTGGCCCTTTGACCACGGGCGTGCTGATCGACCTGGCGGGTTTTCGTACCGCTTATGCGGCCATGGCTTTGTTGCCGCTGCTGGCCTGGTGGTGGGTGACGCGGGTGCCTGAGTTGCCCCCCGTGGGCGTGCCGGCGGAAAAGCCCCGTGCCTGGGATTTGCTGGCCGATCCGATGTTCCGTCGCCTGTTGATGGTCAACTGGTTTTTGTCCACCTGTTGGGATGTGCACACCTTCGTCGTGCCGATCCTCGGACACGAGCGCGAACTCAGCGCCTCGGCCATCGGGTCCATCCTGGGCAGCTTCGCCATCGCCGCCACCTTCATTCGCTTGACCTTGCCATGGTTGGCGGCGCGGTTTGCCGAATGGCAGGTCATCGTGGTGGCGATGGCCTGCACGGCGGTTCTCCTGGCCCTGTATCCCTTCATGGGCACAGCGCTCGCCATGGGCTTGTGCTCGGTGCTGCTGGGCTTGTCGCTGGGGGCGGTGCAGCCCATGGTGATGAGCACCCTGCACCAGATCACCCCACCCGAGCGCCACGGCGAGGCGCTGGGCTTGCGCCTCATGGGCATCAACGCGTCGAGCGTGCTCATGCCCATGGTGTTTGGTGCCGCCGGTGCGGTGCTGGGTGTGGCCGGCGTGTTCTGGTGCACGGCGGCGTCGGTGTCACTGGGGTTGCGCAGTGCCTGGCAGCTCAGGATTCATAAAACCCACAAATGAAATTCCAGGCCTCGTCGACCGAGTCGACCCGCTGAAACAGGTTCAGGTCCTCGGGGGAGATGACGCCTTCTTCGACCAGCACATCGGTGTTGAGCAGACGATCCCAATACTTCGTACCAAACAGCACGATGGGCACGGGCTTGGCCTTTTTGCATTGCACCAGGGTCAGGGTTTCGAACACCTCGTCCAGCGTGCCAAAGCCGCCGGGGAACGCGACCAGCGCCTTGGCCCGCATCATGAAGTGCATCTTGCGCAGCGCGAAGTAGTGGAACTTGAAGCTCAGCTCCGGCGTGATGTAGGGGTTGGGTTGTTGCTCATGGGGCAGGGCGATGTTCAGTCCCACACTCACACCACCGGCCTCGTGGGCGCCGCGATTGGCCGCTTCCATGATGCCGGGACCGCCGCCCGTGCACACATGCATGCGGTGCTCGTTGCTCAACACCAGGTTGTGCTCGGTGATGCGCCGCGCCAGGGCGCGGGCTTGCTCGTAATAGCGTGCGTTCTTGAGCAAAGTGCGGGCGCGGGCCACGCTCTGCGCATCGCCCTCACGCTCGGCCAGGGCGAGTTGGTAGTGGGCCTCTTCCTCGCTCTTGAAGCGCGCGCTGCCGAAGATGACCACCGTGTGCTCAATCCCGAGCGCCTTTTGGGTCAAGTCGGGCTTGAGCATCTCCAGTTGGAAACGGATGCCCCGCGTCTCGCGTCGCAACAGGAACTCGGGATCGGCAAAGGCCAGGCGGCTGGAGAGCGGCTGCAGGGCATCGCCGTTGTCGGGCTGGGCCTTGAGCGTTTCCCAGGCCTCGGCCAGTCGGCGATCAAAGGGGTCGAGCATCCCGTCCATGGGCAATCTCCTGCATCAGAAAAAACAAATGGCTCCCGAAGGAGCCATTGTGCATGGGCCTGACCGCGTCAGACGCGCTTGCGGTATTCGCCGGTGCGGGTGTCGATCTCGATCTTGTCGCTCTGGTCCACGAACAGCGGCACCGCCACTTCGTAGCCGGTGGCGATCTTGGCCGGCTTGAGCACCTTGCCCGAGGTGTCGCCCTTGACGGCGGGTTCGGTCCAGGTGATTTCGCGCACCACGGTGGTGGGCAGTTCGATGGAGATGGCCTTGCCGTCGTAGAACACGACTTCGCAAGCCATGCCGTCTTCCAGGTAGTTCAAGGCGTCGCCCATGTTGGCGGCTTCGACTTCGTACTGGTTGTACTCGGCGTCCATGAACACATACATCGGATCGGCGAAGTAGGAGTAGGTGCACTCCTTGTGGTCCAGGATCACCTGGTCCATCTTGTCGTCGGCCTTGAACACCACTTCAGCGCCCATGTTGGACAACAGGGCTTTGAGTTTCATGCGGACGGTGGCCGCACCACGGCCACCACGGGCGTATTCGGTGCGCAGGACGATCATGGGGTCCTTGCCGTGCATGATGACGTTGCCGGCGCGGATTTCTTGGGCGATTTTCATAACTGTTTCCGTTGGGAATGGGGATGGAGAGGCCTTTGGGCCAAGCCACTTATTCTAAGTCAGCCGCCATGTGACACGGCCGCAGCCGCTCGCTGCCGCGCGATCCAGGCCAGCAACTGGGTCACCAGATCGGGCTGCGCGAGCAGCCGAGCGCGCGCGGCGCGCAGGCAGTCTTGCCATTCCGCCAGCGTCGGTCCATCGAGCGGGGGCAGGGCTTGTGGGCTCAGACCGTTCCACACCCGATGGCACACACGCCAACTGACCGGCGCATCCAGCCAGTCCAGAAAGGCCTCCAGCTTGGCGTGATGGGCCCCATCGTCTTGCGGGTAAATCTGCCAGACCAGGGGCTGGCCTGCCCAGAGGGCGCGCACCAGTGAATCCTCCCCGCGCACCAGGTTCAGGTCGCACGCCCACAGCATGGCGTCAAAACCGGCTTGGTCGGTGTAGGGCAGGGCCTGCCAATCCAGCGATGCCCTATCGGTGCCGTGCGAGGCCAAGGCCACCTGAACCGCTTGCGTGGCGCGTCCCGGCGTGACCAGCAGACGGTCGCTCCGCGCAGGCAACTGTTGCAGCAAGGCCGGCAGTCCAGCGGGCTCGTAGCAAAACAAACTGATCCAACGCGGCGGGTGATCGGCGGTGCGCGTGTCCGCCCCATGCCCGTGCGAGGCGCGCCAAGCCTCGCGATCGAACGCTGCCTGGCGCTGCAGCAGATCTGGCTCCCGCAGCAGTCCGCCCGTGTGCTCGGTGAAACCCGGAAAGAAAAACCATTTGGTGCAGCCCTTGGCTGGGCCAGCCATCACGGGCGACGGCAGGCCGTGCTGGCGTTCGACATAGGGTTCGGCGCTGAGGTATTCCAGGTTGATCCAGATCGCATCGGCCTCGGGCGACTGCGCGCGCGCGGCGATGTGCGCCTGCACGCGTTCGGGCAACTCGCAGCCAAAGGCCTCGATCACTACATCGGCACAGTCGCTGTAGGCATCGACCGCCACGGACCAGTCGAGCACCTGCACACCGGCCTGGCCCTGTGGGGCCATCCAGCGCAGGGCCGAGGCGTTGTCCACCCACAGGCGCACCGTGTGCCCCCGGCGTGCGAGATCGGCGCTGAGGCGCCAGCACACGCCCAGGTCACCGTGGTTGTCGATGACGCGGCAGAAAACGTCCCAGCGCAAAGGGTTTGGAGGAAATGACACGCGCGAGATTGTCCACAATACGCGCATGTCTGATGTGCCCATCCCGCCCGACACCTCGCCCCAGGCCCGAGCTGCGACCCATTCGCCGGAGTTGCTGGCGCAAGTGGCGGCACTGCCTGCCTTGCCCGGGGTGTACCGCTACTTCGACGCGCAGGAGCAGGTCTTGTACGTGGGCAAGGCGATCCACCTGAAAAAGCGCGTGTCGAGCTATTTCCAGAAAGACCACGGTGGCACGCGCATCGGGCACATGGTCAGCAAGATCGCGCGGCTGGAGACGACGGTGGTGCGCTCCGAGGCCGAGGCGCTGCTGCTTGAGAACAACCTCATCAAGACGCTCAAGCCCAAATACAACATCCTGTTTCGCGACGACAAGAGCTATCCGTATCTGAAGCTGACCCGCGATGCGTCGCCGCGCGTGGTGTATTACCGGGGTGCGGTGGACAAGCGGCACGATTACTTTGGCCCGTATCCCAGCGTGTGGGCGGTGCGCGAGGCGATCCAGTTGCTGCAAAAGGTGTTTCGTTTGCGCACCTGCGAGGACACGGTGTTCAACCACCGCACGCGCCCGTGCTTGCTGTACCAAATCAAACGTTGCTCGGGGCCGTGTGTGGGCATGATCGCGCCCGAGGATTACCAGCGCGATGTTGAGCAAGCCAAGCGTTTGCTGCGCGGCGAGACGCAGGCGCTCATCAGCGCGATGGAGCAACGCATGATGGCCTACGCCGAACAACTGGCGTTCGAGCAGGCGGCCGAAGTGCGAAACCAGATCAGTGCCTTGTCCAAGGTCTTGCACCAGCAGGCGGTGGACACCGTGGGCGATCAAGATGTGGATGTCCTGGCCGTGCGCGTCAACGGCGGCAAGGCCTGCGTCAACCTGGCGATGGTGCGTGGCGGTCGGCATTTGGGCGATCGCCCGTACTTTCCGACCCACGCCGAAGACGCCACCCCCGTCGAGGTGCTGGAGGCCTTCATGGCCCAGCACTACCTCGACATCGTGCCGCCGCCTTCGCTCATCACCAGCCACGCCGTGGAGGTCGAACTGATCCGTGCCCTGAGCGAGCAAACGGGCATCAAGATCAGCGCGGTGCACCAGCCCCGTGAGCAGCGGCGGGTGTGGCTGGAGATGGCGCAGCACAACGCCGACATCCAGCTCACGCGGCTGCTGGCCGAGGAGGGTTCGCAGCAGGCCCGCACGCGGGCCCTGGTCGAAGCCCTGGACCTGGTGTTCGATGCGCCCGCCGGAGGCGGTGATGAACTGGCGCCGCTGCGCATCGAATGCTTCGACATTTCGCACACGGCGGGCGAGGCCACGCAGGCCTCGTGCGTGGTCTATCACCACCACAAGATGCAAGCCAGCGAGTACCGCCGCTACCGCATCGACGGCATCACCCCGGGCGACGATTACGCCGCCATGCGCCAGGTGCTCACGCGCCGCTACAGCAAGCTGGCCGAGGCCGTGCGCGCGGGCGAGGCGCGGCTGCCCGATCTGGTGCTCATCGACGGGGGCAAGGGGCAGATCGGCGTGGCGCGCGAGGTGTTTGAGTCGCTGGGGCTGGATGTGGCGCGGCTGGTCGGCGTGGAAAAAGGCGAGGGCCGCAAGGTGGGTTTGGAAGAACTGGTGTTTGCCGACGGTCGCGACAAGGTGTCTTTGCCGCACGACTCGGCCGCCCTGATGCTGGTGGCGCAGATCCGCGATGAAGCGCACCGCTTTGCCATCACCGGCATGCGTGCGCAGCGCGCCAAGGTGCGCGTGGGTGCCAGCCAGCTCGAAGACATTCCGGGCATTGGTCCCAAGCGACGCGCGCGGCTGTTGCAGCGCTTTGGCGGTGCGCGCGGCGTGGCGCAAGCCAGCGTGGCCGATCTGATGAGCGTCGAGGGCATTTCGCAGGAGCTGGCGCAGGCCATCTATCAGGCGCTGCGTTGACGCCGCCCCGGCGCGTCCCGCTCAGGGCGCGAAGATTTCCAGCAGGCGATCCAGACCACCGGCCTCGATGGACACCTTGGCTTGTGCGCGCACTTTGGGCTTGGCGTGGTAGGCCACGGACAGTCCCGAAATACCCATCATCGGCAGATCGTTGGCACCGTCGCCGACCGCGATGGCTTGGCGGGTCTCAATCCCCAGCGCCCGACAGGTCTGGCTGAGCATGCGCCGCTTTTCTTCGCCGTCGCAGATGTCGCCCCATGGCTGCTCGACCACGCGCCCTGTCAGATGGCCGTCGACGATGTCGAGCACATTGCTGCGCGCATGATCGATGCCCAACTCCTGGCACACCCAATCGGCAAAGAAGGTGAAGCCGCCGCTGACCAGCAGGGTTTTCAAGCCAGCGACGCGGCACGCATGGACCAACTCGCGTGCGCCCGGGTTCAGGCGCAGACGCTCGCGCAGCACATCGTCCAGCGCGCTCACAGGCACGCCCTGGAGCAAGGCCACGCGGCGACGCAGGCTGTCTTTGAAGTCGGTGATCTCGCCGCGCATGGCGGCTTCGGTGATGGCCGCCACCTCGGCCTTGCGACCGGCGGCGTCGGCGATTTCGTCGATGCACTCGATGTTGATGAGGGTCGAGTCCATGTCAAAGGCGATGAGCCCGAAGTCTCGCAAGCGCAGGGGCGGTCGCATACCTTGCACGACGAGGCCGGGACGAAACACAGTGGCAGAAGCAGACATGGGGCGTGATGGTACTCAGACTTGAAGGTAGAGCCGGTCCGACCAGGTCGCCAGCCATTGCGGTTTGAAGGCCACGAAGATGGCGCACAACATGCCGGTGATGAAGGCGTCGCCCCAGGCCATGAGCCAGAACGCCACCGCGGACAGGCCGGCCGAGGTGTTGGGCAAATCGTGTCCCAGGGCTTGCGCGATCAGACTGCTGATGAAAATGCACAGCACCGAGCCCAGAAAGCCGCGACCCAGCACATAAACGAACGGGTGGTGGACCACCCAGCGGCGCAAGGCTGCGCCCAGTGCCAAGGTCAGGGTGGCGGGCATGAGCCCCTTCCAGACCACGAGGCTGAGCACTGCGTCGGCGTCGGCAGGGGACAGGCCCCAGACCACGCCACCCAGCGCCAGGATCGCCGGGACGGCCAAGGGCCAGCCCAGCATGAGCGTGATGAGGGGCGCGCCCGACCAGCTCACCTGCAAGGGCATGTGGTGCAAGAAGGGCAAAGCCCACAACCAGCCGATGATGACCACGCTGCCCAGCAACGGCGTCAACAGCGTGCCGTCGTGCAGCATGCGCCAGGGCCGCAGCCACAGCGCAGCGGCCAGGCTCAGAAGCGTGAGCGCGAGTTCCAGTGCCATGTCAGGGGGCCACCGGTGAGGTGCTGGCGGTGCGGGCCTGGGGTTGTCCCAGCGAACGCAGGATGTCGCGCACCAGTTGCGCGCGGTCGTGGGCCTCGGGCAGGGCGCGCTCGATGCGCAGCCGGTCGTTGCCGGCGAGGCGGATGTGTTTGTTCTTTTGCACCAGCTCGATGATGCGCATCGCATCGAAGGGCGGGTTGGGCTGGAAACTGATGTGGGTGACGCCCGGTGCGGCATCGACCTTGGTGACGCCATAGGGCTTGGCCAGCACGCGCAGGCGATGCACATCCATCAGCGTCACCGCCTGCGGTGGCAGCTTGCCAAAGCGATCGACGATTTCTTCTACCAAGGCATCGACGTGATCCAAGGTCTTGGCGGTGGCGAGCTTCTTGTAGAACGACAAACGCAGGTGCACGTCGCCGCAGTAGTCGTCGGGCAGCAAGGCCGGCGCGTGCAGGTTGATTTCGGTGGTGGCGCTCAGCGGGCTGAGCAGATCCGGCTCCTGGCCGTTCTTGAGCGCGCGCACGGCTTCGGACAGCATCTCGTTGTAGAGCTGAAAACCCACTTCGAGCATGTTGCCGCTTTGGTTCTCGCCCAGCACCTCGCCCGCGCCGCGAATCTCCAGGTCGTGCATGGCCAGGTAGAAGCCGCTGCCGAGTTCTTCCATTTGCTGGATGGCGTCGAGCCGTTGCTTGGCCTGCTTGGTCAAGCCGTCGATCTCGGGCACCAGCAAATAGGCGTAGGCCTGGTGATGGCTGCGGCCCACACGGCCCCGCAGCTGGTGCAACTGGGCCAAGCCGAATTTGTCGGCCCGGCTGATGAGGATGGTGTTGGCGCTGGGCACGTCGATGCCGGTCTCGATGATGGTCGAGCACAGCAGCACGTTGTGGCGTTGTGCCACGAAGTCGCGCATCACCCGCTCCAGCTCGCGCTCGGGCATTTGGCCGTGTGCGATGGCGATGCGGGCTTCGGGCAAGAGCTCTTGCAGGCGTTGGCGGCGGTTCTCGATGGTCTCGACTTCGTTGTGCAGGAAATAGACCTGGCCGCCGCGCTTGAGTTCGCGCAGCACGGCCTCGCGAATCACGCCTGAGCCCTCGGTGCGCACAAAGGTCTTGATGGCCAGCCGCCGCTGCGGCGCGGTGGCAATGACCGAGAGATCGCGCAGACCTTCGAGCGCCATACCCATGGTGCGCGGGATCGGTGTGGCCGTGAGGGTGAGCACATCGACCTCGGCGCGCAAGGCCTTCATGGCCTCTTTGTGGCGCACGCCGAAGCGGTGTTCCTCGTCGATGATGAGCAGCCCGAGGTTTTTGAAGCGCACCGATTCGCTCAGCAGCTTGTGGGTGCCGACCACGATGTCGATGCCGCCGTCGGCAATGCCTTGCACGGCGGCGCTGATTTCCTTGGCCGAGCGAAAGCGGCTCATCTCGGCGATCTTCACCGGCCATTTGCTGAAGCGGTCGCTCAAGGTTTGGAAATGCTGCTCGGCCAGCAACGTGGTCGGGGCGAGGAAGGCCACCTGCTTGCCGCCCGTGACGGCCACGAAAGCGGCGCGCAGCGCCACCTCAGTTTTGCCAAAGCCGACGTCGCCACACACCAAACGGTCCATCGGGCGCGGGCTGATGAGGTCTTGGATGACGGCGTGGATGGCCGCGCGCTGGTCGGCGGTTTCTTCAAAGCCGAAATCGTTGGCAAAGGCCTCGTACTCCTGCGGATGAAAGCGAAAGGCGTGGCCTTCGCGTGCGGCGCGGCGCGCATAGATGTTGAGCAATTCGGCGGCGGCGTCGCGCACCTGTTCGGCCGCGCGACGCTTGGCCTTGTCCCATTGCGCCGAGCCCAGCTTGTGCAAGGGGGCTTCGTCGGCGCTGACCCCGGTGTAGCGGCCAATCAGGTGCAACTGGCTGACGGGCACATACAGCACGGCCTGATCGGCGTATTCCAGGTGCAGGAACTCTTGCAGCGCGGGCGAGCCGTCGGGGTTCTTCTCGCCCAGGTCCATGTTGATGAGGCCCCGGTAGCGGCCAATGCCGTGGGCGTTGTGCACCACCGGATCGCCGAGTTTCAACTCGGACAAGTCTTTGATGAGGGCTTCGACGTCGCTGACCTGTTCTTGCTTGCGACGCCGGCGCGTGCTCACCCCGGCAGCGAACAGCTCGGTCTCGGTGATGAGGTCCACGCCTTGCGCGGTCCAGGCAAAGCCGTTTTGCAGCGCGGCTGTGGCCATGCCCAGTGGTTCGTCGCTGCGCAGGAACTCATCGAGCGAGTCAAAGACGGGCGGGCGCAGTTGCGAGGCGCGCAGGAAGTCGAGCAGGCTTTCGCGTCGGCCATCGCTCTCGGCCAGCACCAGCAGCCGATGTGCGCTGCGCGCGAGGTGGTCCTTGAGCCGTTGCAAAGGCTCGTCGGCACCGCGCACCACGGTCAAGTCGGGCAGGCTTTGGGCGAAGGCGTTGTCGGCCACGTCCTCGCCGCGCAGCGCGAGTTGGGCGTGTCGTTTGGCCTGTGCGTAGAACTGCTCGGCGCTCAGAAACAATTCACCCGGTGCCAGGGCCGGGCGCTCGGGATCGGTTTGCGCCAGGCGGTAGCGCTCCTGCGTGTCTTGCCAAAAGCGCTGACAGGCGGCTTCGAGTTCGCCATGCAGCACCACCGTGGTGTGCTCACCCAGGTAGTCGAACACGGTGGCGGTCTGTTCGAAGAACAGCGGCAGGTAGTACTCGATGCCGGCGGTGGCCACGCCGTTGCCCATGTCCTTGTAGATGCGGCTCTTGGTCGGATCGCCTTCGAGTTGCTCGCGCCAACGTTGGCGAAACAGCGCGCGCGCGGCGTCGTCCATCGGAAACTCGCGGCCGGGCAGCAAGCGGACTTCGCTGACGGGGTACAGGCTGCGCTGGCTGTCCGGGTCGAAGGTGCGGATCGAGTCGATCTCGTCGTCGAACAAGTCGATGCGATAGGGCACGAGTGAGCCCATCGGAAACAAGTCGATCAAGCCACCGCGCACCGCGTATTCGCCTGGACTGACGACTTGCGTGACGTGGTTGTAGCCCGCCATCGTGAGCTGGCTTTTGAGCTTGGCCTCGTCCAGCGATTGCTTGACCTTGAACTCGAAGGTGTAGGCGGCGAGGAAGGCCGGCGGTGCCAGCCGATACAGCGCGGTGGTGGCCGGGACCAGCACCACATCGGCTTGGTGTTGCAAGATCTGCCACAGCGTCGCCAAGCGTTCGCTGATGAGGTCCTGGTGCGGCGAGAAACTGTCGTAAGGCAGCGTTTCCCAGTCGGGAAACAGCACGGCGCGCAGGCCAGGCGCAAAAAAGGCCAGCTCGTCGAGCAGGCGTTGGGCGTCGGTGGCGTCCGCCGTGAAGATGGCGACGCAACGCTGGGCGGCGGACTCGCGCGCGGCCAACTGACTCAGCAGCAAGGCGTCGGCAGAGCCCACAGGGCGGGGCAGCGTGAATCGTTTACCGGGAGCGAGCGCGACGGAAAATGCGGCGCTGGAGGAGGGCGAATGCATTGCCCCGATTTTAGAATGGGGGCCTCATGTCCAACGCTGCATCCTCCTTCCGGCCCTTGTGCCATGTCGTCATTCCCTGTGCCGGCTCAGGATCGCGTGCCGGCGGGCAAGGGCCCAAGCAATACCAGATGCTGGCGGGCGAGCCGATGGTCATGCACACCCTGCGCGCTTTTGCTCAGGTGACCGATCTGGCGCGTGTGGTGTTGGTGACGGCCCCGCACGATGCGTCCATGCCGGCCTTGCTCGCAGCGCTCGGGGATGGGCGCTTCGAAACCGTGGCCATCGGGGGTGCCACCCGTGCCGACAGCGTGCTCGCGGGCTTGCAGCATCTCGGTGCGACAGGCGCCGATGATGCGGACTGGGTGCTGGTGCACGATGCGGCCCGCTGCCTCATCACCCCGGCGCTCATTGATCAGTTGATGCACGCTTGTTCGGACGATGCGGTCGGCGGCTTGCTGGCCCTGCCTTTGCCCGACACGCTCAAGGTTGCGCAGGACGGGCGTGGCGTGGCCACCCTGGCGCGCGATGACAAGTGGCTGGCTCAGACGCCGCAGATGTTCCGTCTGGGGATGTTGCGCGACGCGCTGCAAGCCGCGCGCTCGCAGGGCTTTGCGGGCATCACCGACGAAGCCAGTGCCATGGAGCGTCTGGGCCTGTCGGTGCGCTTGGTGCAGGGGCACGCGCAAAACTTCAAACTGACCTACCCGCAGGATTTCGATTTGGCCGAGGCGGTCATGCTGGCCCGGCGGCATGGACCTTAAGGAGCTGTGATGACACCGTCTTTTCGTGTGGGGCAAGGCTGGGATGTACACGCGCTGGTGGAGGGGCGTCCGCTGGTCTTGGGGGGGGTGACGATCGAGCACACCCACGGCTTGTTGGGTCACTCTGATGCCGATGTGTTGCTGCACGCCATCACCGATGCCTTGCTGGGCGCCGCCGCGCTGGGCGACATTGGTCGGCACTTTCCGGACACCGATGACCGCTTTCAGGGGGCCGACTCCTGGCACTTGCTGCACGAGGCCGCGCAACGCGTGCGTCAGGCCGGTTATGTCGTCGGTAATGTGGACAGCACGGTGCTGGCGCAGTCGCCTAAGCTCGCGCCCTTTATCGATGCCATGCGCGCGCGCATCGCCCAAGCGCTGACCGTGGACGTGATGCAGGTGAACGTCAAGGCCAAGACGGCCGAAAAGATGGGGCCGGTGGGCCAAGGTCAGAGCATGGAGGCTCAGGCCGTCGTGCTGTTGATGCCTTGTTGAGCCCCGAGCGCCAACAGGGCGTCGACCATCAAACGCACCGCCACCCGGTGCTGGGGTGCCAGTTTGAAGTACTGCGCAATCAGCTGTTTGTCGACCAGGTTCACGGATTTGCCGCTGAACTGCTCATCGGCGGGGCACGGGGGTTGCGCCCCGAACAACAAGGCCTCGGGCGTGACTTGCAGCCATTGTGCGAGGACCATGAGCTTGTCTTGTTTGGGGATGGAGACGCCCATCAACCAGTTGCGCACCGCATGACTGGAAACACCGCTGCCCCAGTAGCGCAAATTGAACTCATGCGCGATGCTGGAGGCCGACACACGCATGCCAGCTTCGCGCAGGGCCGTTTTGAATCGGATCGAAAAGTCTTTAGCGAGAGGATTGTTCATGCCTGCAAAGTTAATGCAGGAGATTGACATGGAAGTCTAGTTTCGCTTACGAAGCGTTTGATTTAACTGGTTTGCAACCAAGTCTTTTCAAACTTCTCCACCAAGAGTTACTGCGCGGCCCACCCGCCGTCCATGTTCCAGGCCACACCCCGCACGTTGGCGGCGGCGGCGGAGCAAAAGAAAACGGCCAGCGCGCCGAGTTCTTCCGGCGTGGTGAACTGCATGGAGGGCTCTTTCTCGCCGAGCAGCACACGGATGGCTTCGTCGTTGCTGATGTTCAGCGCAGCGGCCTTGGCGTCCACCTGTTTTTGCACCAGGGGCGTGAGCACCCAGCCCGGACAAATGGCGTTGCAGGTCACGCCGGTGGTGGCGTTCTCAAGGGCCGTGACCTTGGTGAGGCCCACGATGCCGTGCTTGGCCGCGACATACGCCGACTTCTGCACCGAAGCCACCAAGCCGTGCACCGAAGCGACGTTGATGATGCGCCCCCAGTTGTTTTGCTTCATCGCTGGCAAAGCCAGACGCGTGGCGTGAAAGGCACTGCTGAGGTTGATGGCGATGATGGCATCCCAGCGCTCGGCGGGGAAGTCTTCAATGGCGGCGACGTGTTGAATGCCAGCGTTGTTGACCAAGATGTCGACGCGGCCAAAGGTGTTGGCTGCGAAGCGCATCATGTCTTCGATGTCGCTGGCCCGGCTCATATCGGCGGCGTGATAAGCCACCTGTACCCCGAGTGCTTCGACTTCGGCCTTGGGGCCGTCGATATCCCCAAAGCCATTCAGAACGATGTTGGCGCCCTCGGCCGCCAGGGCCTTGGCAATACCCAGGCCGATGCCGCTGGTCGAGCCGGTGACGAGTGCGGTTTTTCCGCTGAGAGAACGAGAAGACATGGGCAACACTCCAGATCCATTACGATGGCAACCGCGACATTATCGATGGACTCGATGCGTCGCCCGCAACCCAGCGCTCGCCCACTGTCATGACTGCCTCTCCCGCCTCAGCCTCGCCCTCGGTCGTGCAAGCCACGCAAGACGATGCCGCCGGGCAATTCGAGGCATTGGCCCGGGCGCGCAACTTTGCCCAGCCCTTGCTCCTCAACGCCGAACTCGACACGGGCGAGCCGGTTCTGGCGCACGCCGACGGCACGGCCACGATCCTGGAGGCCATCGGCGGCTCTCAAACCATGCAGGCGGCCGTTTATTTGGTGTATGCCAGCGAATACCTGAACAAGCCACAAGAGGTCATCAGCAAGGCCTTTGGCTCGGGGCATGCCGATTTGGCCATGGCCACCGCGCGTCTGATCCGTGTGCAGCGTCAGGCCCGTGCGGCGGCTTTGGACAGTTTGCCGGCCGAAGTGCAGACCGAGAACGTGCGCAAGATGCTGCTCGCGTTCTCACGCGATCTGCGGGTGGTCTTGTTGCGCCTGGCGTCGCGCCTGCAGACCTTGCGCCACTACGCGGCCAGCAAGCGCCCCGTGCCGCGCGCGCTCGCGACCGAGTCTTTGCAAGTCTTTGCACCACTGGCAAATCGACTGGGTATCTGGCAGATCAAATGGGAGTTGGAGGATCTGTCGTTTCGTTTCCTGGAGCCCGACACCTACCGAGAAGTGGCTCGTTGGCTGGACGAAAAGCGCATCGAGCGCGAGCAATACATGCAGCGTTTGCAAACGCAGGTGCAGACGGCGCTGCAGCAGCAAGGCTTGCAGGCCCAGGTGCAGGGACGGCCCAAGCACATTTACAGCATCGTCAAAAAGATGCGCGGCAAGTCGCTGGATTTCTCGCGCGTGTTTGACCTCCGCGCTTTGCGGGTGATCGTGGACAGTGTGGCCGATTGCTACACCGCTTTGAGCTGGATCCATACCCACTTCGCGCCCGTCACACAGGAGTTCGACGATTACATCGTCAAGCCCAAGCCCAATGGCTATCAATCGCTGCACACCGTGGTGCGTGACGAGCAGGGTCGAGCCATTGAGGTGCAAATCCGCACGCAGGACATGCACGAGCATGCCGAGCATGGGGTCGCGGCCCATTGGGCCTACAAAGAAGCCGGGGCCAAAGGTTACGCCGGTATCTCTGCCGACACGGAGGCCAGTACGCGCATGGCCGTGTTGCGCCAGTTGCTGGCCTGGCAGCGTGACCTGGTGGGCAACGACGGGCAAGAGGGGCAGTCAGCGAATGCCGCCATGGCCAGCGACCGCATTTACGTGCTCACACCCAACGCGGCCGTGATGGAGCTGCCTCAGGACGCTACGCCCATCGATTTCGCCTATGCCTTGCACACCGACATTGGACACCGTTGCCGTGGTGCGCGGGTGGATGGGGCCATGGTGCCACTCAACACGCGCTTGCAAAACGGGCAAACGGTCGAGGTCACCACGGTGAAGGAGGGGGGGCCTTCACGCGATTGGCTGAATCTGGAGTTGGGTTTCCTGGCCAGCTCGCGGGCACGCGCCAAGGTCCGTGCCTGGTTCAACGCCCAGGCCACCGAGCAAACGGTGGCCCGGGGTCGAGAGGCTGTCGAGAAACTCTTGCAGCGAGAGGGCAAAACGGCCATCAAGCTGGAAGATTTGGCGGCCCAGCTGGGCTTCAAGTCGGCCGAGGCTTTGTTCGAAGTGGTGGGCAAGGATGAGTTCTCGTTGCGCAACATCGAGGTGCTGCTGCACCCGCAGCAGCCAACGCTGGCACCCGACGACTATGTGTTGCTGAAAAAGTCCAAAGCCACTCAGGCCCCGTCCAAGGGGGGCGTGCTGGTGGTGGGACTGGACTCGCTGCTCACCCAGTTGGCGCGGTGTTGCAAACCGGCCCCGCCCGACGACATCGTGGGCTATGTGACGCGGGGCAAAGGCGTCAGCATCCATCGTGCGGACTGTCACAGCTTTCAGCAAATGCTGATCAAGGACAGCGCGCGCGTCATCGACGTGGCGTGGGGCGAGGCCGATGATCCGTCACGGGTGTACCCGGTGGATGTGGCGATCGAGGCCTTCGATCGTCAAGGTTTGTTGCGCGACATCTCGGAGGTGTTTGCCAAAGAGAAAATGAATGTCATCGGCGTACAAACCCAGTCCATCCGCGACATGGCTTTCATGACCTTCACCATTGAGGTCGGTGATTCGCGCCGTTTGCAGAAAGTGTTGTCGTCGGTGCGCGAAGTGGGGGGCGTGCGTGCGGCAAGGCGGCGTTGAGACTCTGATATACTCTCACCTCTCGAACAATTTAGGCGCGTAGCTCAGCTGGTTAGAGCACCACCTTGACATGGTGGGGGTCGTTGGTTCGAGTCCAATCGCGCCTACCAATTTTTCTGTCCAGCCCGACACTGTTTGCAGTGGCGGGCTTTTTATCGATACGGGAGCTCAAACATGAGCCGTAAGACCGTCGATGCGCATGATGACAGCGTGCGCATCATCAAGAAATATCCCAACCGCCGTTTGTACGACACCGAGACGTCGTCGTATGTGGCGTTGGCCGATCTCAAGCAGCTCGTCATGGATCACAAGACTTTTGCCGTGCGAGACGCCAAAACGGGCGACGACCTGACCCGCAGCATCCTCTTGCAAATCATCTTGGAAGAAGAAGCCGCTGGCACGCCGTTGCTGACGGAGCCGATGCTGGCCAACATCATTCGCTTTTATGGTCATGCGATGCAAGGCTTCATGGGCACTTATCTGGAGCGCAATGTGCAAGCCTTCATGGACATGCAAGATCAGTTGGCGCGCAACGCGCGTGGCCTGGGCACGATGGGCAGCATGCTCGATGCCAGTCGCCATCCATTTTTTGACATGCAAGAGCAACTGCAGCAGCAGATGCTCGAAGCCATGGGGCTCAAGCGCAAATGAGTGCCAGTGATGTACAGCCGGGACCAGCGCCCAAGGTGGGTTTTGTCAGCCTGGGCTGCCCCAAGGCACTGACCGATTCCGAATTGATCCTGACCCAGCTCAGCGCTGAGGGCTATCAGACCAGCAAGACGTTTGCCGGGGCCGACCTGGTGATCGTCAACACCTGTGGTTTCATCGACGACGCCGTCAGGGAAAGCCTGGACACCATCGGTGAGGCTTTGTCGGAAAACGGCAAGGTCATCGTCACCGGTTGCCTGGGGGCGCGCACCTCACAAGACGGCGGCAACCTTGTGCGCGAGGTCCATCCCAAGGTGCTGGCTGTGACGGGGCCGCACGCCACGCAGGAGGTGATGGACGCGGTGCACGCGCACCTGCCCAAGCCGCATGATCCGTTTCTGGACTTGGTACCCAATGCGTTCGGCGATGCGGGTCTGAAACTGACACCACGCCACTACGCTTATTTGAAGATCAGCGAAGGTTGCAACCACCGCTGCACGTTCTGCATCATTCCGTCCTTGCGCGGCGATTTGGTGAGCCGGCCGATTGGCGATGTGCTCAAGGAGGCGCAAGCCTTGTTTGAAGGTGGCGTTAAAGAATTGCTCGTTGTCAGCCAAGACACCTCTGCCTACGGGGTGGATGTGAAATACCGGACGGGTTTTTGGGACGGTCAACCCATCAAGACCCGAACGTTAGAGTTGGTGCGGGCCTTGGGCCAACTGGCGGCCCAGCACGGGGCTTGGGTTCGCTTGCATTACGTGTATCCCTATCCGAGTGTGGACGAGATCATTCCGCTCATGGCCGAGGGGCTGGTGTTGCCCTATCTGGATGTGCCGTTTCAACACAGCCACCCCGATGTGTTGCGTCGCATGAAGCGACCGGCCAGTGGCGAGAAGAACCTGGAGCGCATCGCACGTTGGCGCGAGATCTGTCCGGACATCGTGATTCGCAGTACGTTCATCGCCGGGTTCCCGGGGGAAACGCAAGCCGAGTTCGAGGACTTGTTGACCTTTGTCCGTGAAGCGCGCATTGATCGGGCTGGCTGCTTTGCCTACAGCCCGGTCGAGGGTGCGACGGCCAACGCTTTGCCCGGCGCATTGCCCGATGCGGTGCGCGAAGAGCGACGGGCCCGTTTCATGGCTGTTGCTGAGGCCGTTTCGACGGACAAGCTTCAGCGGCGTGTGGGTGATCGCTTGCAGGTGCTGGTGGATGCGGCACCAGGCAACGGTCGCAAGGGCGGGGTGGGGCGCAGCTATGCCGAAGCGCCCGAGATCGATGGCGTCGTGCGGCTGTTGCCGCCCGAAAAAATCAGCAAGGTGTTGAAAGTCGGTGAGTTCACGCGGGCTCAAGTGGTGGCGACCGAGGGCCACGATCTGGTGGCGGTTCCCGTTTGAGCGCACAAAAAACAAAAGCCACCGCGATGGGTGGCTTTTGTTTCACTTATATTGGTGCCCAGGAGAGGACTCGAACCTCCACGCCTCTCAGCGCTAGTACCTGAAACTAGTGCGTCTACCAATTCCGCCACCTGGGCATTTCAGGAAAGAGAGCATTGTATCAAAAAAATGATTGCAACCAGCGGGCTGCTGGAAGAATTTGAAGGGACCGTTGTCGGTCATCGGGATGGACACGGTTTCGTCCAGCGCGACGATGGCGCGGCTGACATCTATCTGCCGCCGAACGAAATGCGCGCGGCTTTGCATCGCGATCGGGTCAAGGCCCGCATCGTTCGATTTGATCGCAAGGGTCGTCCCGAAGGACGCGTGCTGGAGATTGTGGAGCGCCCGGCGCATCCGATCATTGGGCGCTTGTTGCAAGAAGGGGGCGTTTGGCTCGTCGCCCCCGAAGACAAGCGCTACGGTCAGGATGTGTTGATCCCCAAAGGGGCAACCGGCCAAGCCTTGCCAGGGCAGGTGGTGGTGGTGGAGTTGACCGAGCCGCCCAGCCTGTATGGTCAGCCGGTGGGGCGCGTCAAGGAAGTGCTGGGCGAGGTGGATGACCCCGGCATGGAAATCGACATCGCCGTGCGCAAATATGGCGTGCCGCACGAATTTTCCGAGGCCTGTCTGGCCGAGGCTCGAGGCCTGCCTGACAAGGTGCGGCCCGCAGACAAGCGGCATCGCATCGACCTCACCGATGTGCCGCTGGTGACGATTGACGGTGAAGATGCGCGTGACTTCGATGACGCCGTTTATTGCGAGCCTGCGAAGGTCGGTCGCGGCAAAGGCTGGCGGTTGTTGGTGGCCATCGCGGACGTCAGCCATTACGTGCACACGGGCAGTGCCATTGACATCGACGCGTATGACCGCGCCACCAGCGTGTATTTCCCGCGCCGTGTCATCCCCATGCTGCCCGAGAAGCTCTCCAATGGTTTGTGCTCACTCAACCCTCAAGTCGAGCGCCTGTGCATGGTGTGCGACATGCTGATTTCGAGCGAGGGCGAGGTCAAGGCGTATCAGTTTTATCCAGCCGTGATGTTCAGCCACGCGCGCTTCACGTACACCGAGGTGGCAGCCATCTTGGCCAACACACGTGGCCCGGAAGCGCAAAAACGCAAGCCCCTGGTGCCGGATTTGCTGAACCTGCACGACGTCTACCGCGCCTTGCTGGCGGCACGTCAGACCCGGGGCGCGGTGGACTTTGAGACCACCGAGACCCAAATCGTTTGCGATGACAACGGTCGCATCGAAAAAATCGTGCCGCGCATTCGCAACGATGCGCACCGCTTGATCGAGGAGGCCATGCTGGCCGCCAACGTGTGCAGTGCGGACTTCATCTTGCAGAGCAAGCATCCGGGATTGTTTCGCGTGCATGAAGGGCCGACGCCAGAGAAAAAAGAAATTCTGCGCAACTACCTGCGCAGCATGGGCGTGGGCATGACCCTCAGCGACGATCCGACACCGGGCGAGTTTCAGGCGATCGCACAGGCCACCAAGGAGCGCCCGGACGCGCAGCAGATTCATGCGATGTTGCTGCGTTCCATGCAACAGGCGATTTACACCCCCATCAACAGCGGCCACTTCGGGCTGGCCTATGAGGCCTACACCCATTTCACCAGCCCGATTCGTCGCTACCCGGATCTGCTGGTGCACCGCGTGATCAAGGCCATCTTGAGCCAGCAGCGCTATCAGTTGCCGGCCTTGCCCACGCCGGGCGAAGCGCATGCCAAGCTGGCGCGTCGTCTGGCCAGTCGCGTTGAGGCCCCCAAGGTTCGCAGCGTCAAAAAGCCCAACCCCGATCAGCAAGCGTGGGAGGCCGCTGGCCTGCATTGCAGCGCCAACGAGCGCCGCGCGGACGAGGCCAGTCGCGATGTGGAAGCCTGGCTCAAATGCAAGTACATGCGCGAGCACCTGGGCGAAGAGTTCGGCGGCGTGGTCACCACCGTCACCGGGTTTGGCTTGTTTGTCACGCTCGACGCCATGTATGTCGAGGGGCTGATCCACATCACCGAGCTCGGCGGTGAGTACTACCGCTTCGACGAGGCGCGTCAGGAACTGCGTGGCGAGCGCACGGGCACCCGTTACGCCATCGGCACACGGGTGCGGGTGCAAGTCAGTCGCGTCGATCTGGATGGTCGCAAGATCGATTTCCGCTTGGTCAATGACCTGCCTGTCGCGGCGTCGCCTGCGCGCTCCAAATCCGGCAAGGGTGAATCTGCTGCGCGTGAGTCGACCGAAGTTCGACGCCCTGCGAAGTCGCCAGCGGGGCGTGGTCGCAACGCTGCAACTGCGCGGGCTTCTGGTCGGGACAAGTCTGGCGGTGGTCGTCCGACATCGACCGCCAAGAAAAGCAAGAAGCGCCGTCGCTGACGGCCGCGGTCAACTCACTCGCGTCGTCAGCGCTTCAGCATCAAAGGCCAGGTCCTGCGGCCAGTGCTGCGCAATCCAGCCGTGCTGAGCCACCGCCTGGCATGCTGCCGCATGGGCGTCTTGACCCTGGGCCAGTCGTGAGCCGATCAGGCCAGCCAATACATCCCCGGTGCCGGCACTGGCCAGCCGAGGATGACCACTGGCGTTGATGACAGGCGTCTGATGGGGCGCGGCGATGACGGTGCCCGAGCCTTTGAGCACCACCACTGCGCCTGTGGCCTGACTGAGCGCCTGTGCACTGTGCAGTCGATCCGATTGCACGGTGCGGACATCACAGCCCAGCAGGCGAGCTGCTTCCAGCGGGTGTGGCGTCAGAACCGTCGGGCGTTGTCGTTCGGTGCGGTGTTGCAAGAGCTGGCGCAAGGAGGGATCGTGCAAGGCGTTGAGTGCATCGGCATCCAACACCAACTGCTCAGCGGTTGAAAGCATGCGGGGCAGAACCCGCCGCACCGCATCCCCGCCGCCGCAACCACAAACAACGGTGCGGTCGTGTGCATCCAGCGCATCGGGGTGACGAAGCATCAGGGTCGGGTGTTGGCCCGCGACGATGCCCCGCGTGTCTTCGTCGAGCAATCCCAGCCAGACCCGGCCGGCACCGCTGCGCAACGCAGCCTGAGCGGCCAACACGGCGGCACCGCTCATGCCGGTGTCGCCGCCGATCACCAGCACGTCACCGTAGCTGCCTTTGTGGCTGTTGTGCTGGCGCTGCGCAGGCGTTGGCTCTCTGGCTTGTAACCAGGCGTCGGGTGTGTGTTCGATCGCGACGCCCAGGTCGTTGAACCACACCACGCCCGAGGCGTCGCGCCCATCGCCGGTGAACAAGCCCGGCTTGAGCGTGAGCAGGCTCAGGGTGTGGCGCTGGGCGTGTGATGTCGCGGGACGGCTGCACCAGACGCCGCTTTGGGCATCCAGACCCGAGGCGACATCGACCTGGATCAACGGTGCTCGGGCCCATGTCATGCGAGACAACCAGTCGGCCATGGCGCCGTGTGGGGCGCGGGAGCCGCCGATGCCCAGCAAGGCGTCGATGGCGCAGTCCCATTGCAGCGGGGGCGTCTCGCTCAGAGACAGGCCACTGGCCATGAACCGATCCCACGCGGCTTGGCTGTCGGGAGGAACTTGGCCAGGCTCACCCAACCAGCTCACCACCACCTGCTTGCCCCAGCGATGCAAGTGGATGGCCGCTTCGAGCCCGTCGCCGCCGTTGTTGCCAGGTCCGCAGGCGATCCAGAAGCGGTGGCCATGCGGGGCCACGGCCAGGGCCAATTCGGCCACGGCCAGGCCCGCGCGCTGCATGAGGGACGGACTCGGTCGCTGGGCTTGCGCCTGTTGCTCGATCTGGCGTGTATTCGCGACCCCGTGCAAGGGCCAGGCGCGGTCTTGGGTGACGGCGAGGGTGCGGGGGCGCTGTGCTAAAATCATGCGGTTTTTCGGATCGCTGCCCAAGTCGGGCCGGTCAGCGCAAAAACAAATCGCGAATCAACCCACTCAAGGTGTTGGCGCTCTGCGCAAAGAGCGGCAATGACGGGTTGCATTCTAGACATAACCTTTGGAGTAATCCCATGTCTGTCACCATGCGTGAAATGCTGGAAGCCGGCGTCCATTTCGGTCACCAAACCCGCTTCTGGAACCCCAAGATGGCCCCCTTCATTTTTGGCCATCGCAACAAGATTCACATCATCAACCTGGAAAAATCGCTGCCGATGTTCCAGGACGCGATGAAGTTCGCCAAGCAGCTCGCGTCCAATCGCGGCACCATCCTGATGGTGGGCACCAAGCGTCAGTCCCGCGAGATCATCGCTGCAGAAGCCCGTCGCGCGGGTGTTCCTTTCGTCGATCAGCGTTGGCTCGGCGGCATGCTGACCAACTTCAAAACCGTCAAGACGTCGATCAAGCGCCTCAAGGACATGAAAGCCCAAGAGGAAGCCGGTCTGGACAACATGTCCAAAAAAGAACAGCTGATGTTCAAGCGCGAGCTGGAGAAGCTGGAAAAGGACATCGGCGGTATTCAGGACATGGCCACCTTGCCGGACGCCATCTTCGTGATCGACGTCGGCTACCACAAAATCGCTGTGGCCGAAGCCAAGAAACTGGGCATCCCTCTCATCGGTGTGGTGGACTCCAACCATTCGCCCGAAGGCATCGATTACGTGATCCCCGGTAACGACGACTCTTCGAAAGCCGTGACGCTGTATGCACGCGGCATCGCCGACGCCATTTTGGAAGGCCGTGCCAATGCGGTCAACGAAGTGGTCAACGCAGCCGCCGAAGGTGACGACGAGTTCGTCGAAGTCGCTGCCTGATCGTTGCCCAACACTCGGGGGCCTGTCCAAGGTCCCTCTTGCAACAAGGGGCCTGTGAGGCCTCTTTTTGCAACCAAACCCGATCTTTCAATCTGAACTGAATTCCGGAGAAACACAATGGCAGCAATCACTGCAAGCATGGTCGCCGAGCTGCGTGCCAAAACCGACGCCCCCATGATGGAGTGCAAGAAAGCCCTGACCGAGGCCGATGGCGACATGGCCAAAGCCGAGGAAATCCTGCGCGTCAAACTCGGCAGCAAGGCTGGCAAAGCCGCAGCCCGCGTCACCGCCGAAGGTGTGGTGGCCAGTTCCATCGATGGCAACACCGGTGCCCTGGTCGAAGTCAACTGCGAAACCGACTTCGTGACCAAGAACGACAGCTTCATCGCCATGGCCAAGGCTGCGGCCGAGCTGGTGGTCAAGCACAACCCCGCCAACGTCGAGGCACTGGGTGCCTTGTCTTACAGCCAGGACGGTTTCGGTCCTACGCTGGAAGATGTGCGCAAAGGGCTGATCGGCAAGATCGGCGAGAACATGTCTTTCCGTCGCTTCCAGTATTTCTCGGGCGCCAGCAAGCTGGCCAGCTACCTGCACGGCACCCGCATCGGCGTGGTGGTGGAGTACACCGGTGACGACGTGGCCGCCAAGGATGTGGCCATGCATGTGGCCGCGATGAAGCCGGTGGCGCTGACCAGCGCTGACGTTCCGGCCGAGCTGATCGAGAAGGAGCGTTCGGTCGCTACCGCCAAGGCTGCCGAGTCGGGCAAGCCCGCCGACATCGCCGCCAAGATGATCGAAGGCTCGGTGCAGAAGTACCTCAAAGAGGTCTCTCTGTTCGATCAACCCTTCGTCAAGAACGACAAGCAGACCGTGGCGCAAATGCTCAAGGCTGCCAACACCGAAGTGAAGGCTTTCACGCTGTATGTGGTGGGAGAGGGCATCGAGAAGAAGACCGATGACTTCGCCGCCGAAGTGGCCGCTCAAGTGGCCGCTGCCAAACAGGCAGCCTGATCGCAGGGGGCCTAGCCCCCTTTTTTTCGTCCCCGCCTCGCTAAACTCATACCCACACACCAGGAGCCCATCGATGACCCAACCTCAAACAGCCCACAAGCGCGTCTTGCTGAAGTTGTCGGGGGAGGCTTTGATGGGGGACGATGCGTTTGGCATCAATCGAGCCACCATTGTTCGCGTGGCTGAGGAAATCGCCGAAGTCATCCGCCTGGGTGTTCAAGTGGCGGTGGTGATCGGTGGCGGCAACATCTTTCGCGGTGTGGCGGGCGGCTCGGTCGGCATGGATCGCGCGACCGCCGACTACATGGGCATGTTGGCGACGGTGATGAACTCGCTGGCGCTGGCCGACACCATGGACAAAGTGGGGCTGACCGCGCGTGTCATGTCGGCCATCGCCATCGAACAGGTGGTCGAGCCTTACGTGCGCCCCAAAGCTTTGCAATACCTCGAAGAGGGCAAGGTGGTGGTGTTCGCTGCGGGCACGGGCAATCCGTTTTTCACCACCGACACGGCGGCCGCACTGCGCGGGGCCGAAATCGGGGCGGAGGTGGTGATCAAGGCCACCAAGGTGGACGGGGTCTACAGCGCCGACCCGAAGAAAGACCCGACCGCCGAACGCTACAGCCAGATCAGTTTCGATCAGGCCATTTCGCAGAATTTGGGCATCATGGACGCGACGGCATTTGCCTTGTGCCGTGACCAGAAATTGCCGATCAAGGTGTTCTCGATTTTCAAGAGCGGTGCGCTCAAGCGCGTCGTCCTCGGTCAAGACGAGGGCACGCTGGTTCACGTCTGAGCCCGCACCGGGGCACACACTCAGGAGTTCCGCATGACGATTGCAGACATCAAGAAAAATACCGAAGCCAAGATGGACCAGTCCATCGCTGCTTTCAGCAACAACCTCACCAAGATCCGCACCGGACGTGCCAATCCAGCGCTGCTCGACAGCGTGCAGGTGGACTACTACGGCTCCATGATGCCCATCGGTCAGGTGGCCAACGTGTCACTCCTGGACGCGCGCACCATCAGCGTCCAACCCTGGGAGAAGGGCATGGCCGCCAAGATCGAGAAGGCCATCCGCGACAGCGACTTGGGACTGAACCCCTCGGCCATGGGCGAACTCATCCGCGTGCCCATGCCGCCGATGACCGAAGAGCGCCGCAAGGAGCTCACCAAAGTCGTTCGCTCGGAAGGCGAGAACGCCAAGATCGCGGTGCGCAACCTGCGCCGTGACGCCAATGAGGCGGTGAAAAAACTGGTCAAAGACAAGCTCGCGTCCGAAGACGATCAAAAGCGCGCCGAGGCCGACATCCAGAAGGTCACGGACAAGCACATTGCCGACGTGGACAAGCTGGTGGCGAGCAAAGAACAAGAAATCATGGCGGTTTGAGGCCATGCTCAAACAGCGCGTCATCACGGCGCTCGTGCTGCTGGCGTTGCTGCTGCCCGCTGTGTTTGCCCCAGCGGCGGAACCCCTCGCAGGATTGACCTTGGTGTTGATGGCCGCTGCCGCTTGGGAATGGGGTCGTCTCAATGGTTTTGGCATGCGGGCCTCGCTGCGACTGGCCGCGCTGTGTCTGATGCTGTGCCTGTGGACCTGGCACCGCGGCTGGGCTTATCACGCGTCTTTTGACATCTGGCCCGTGGCCGCCAGCGCCTGGGTTCTGGCGGGGGCCTGGCTCATCCATCGCGGGGTACCCGTCTGGGGCCAACTGTCGCGCTGGCTGCGCCTGCTGATGGGGCTGCTCATGCTTTGGCTGGCTTGGTGGGCCTTGTACCGATCCAAGGTGCTGGGCATCAATTTCCTGCTCTCGGTGCTGACCCTGGTGTGGATGGCCGATGTCGCGGCCTATTTCGCCGGGCGCGCTTTCGGTCGCCGCAAGCTGGCCGTGCACATCAGCCCCGGCAAGAGCTGGGAGGGGGTGTGGGGTGGCATGGTCGGGGTTCTGCTGTTGGGCACCGCATGGCTCTGGGCCGATGCGCAGTGGGGCTTTGACGGACCGAGCCTGTACACCCGTCTGGCGTTGCAAAGCCCGATTCACCTGGTGCTGGGCACGGTGTTGCTGGTGGCCATGAGTGTGGTCGGTGATTTGGTCGAGTCCCTGGTCAAGCGCAGCGCGGGCATGAAAGACAGCAGCCAGTTGCTCCCCGGACACGGTGGTGTGCTGGACCGGGTCGATGCCTTGTTGCCGACGTTGCCGTTGGCGCTGATGTTGGCGCAGGCCGGTGCATGACGATGCAACGCCTCACGGTTCTCGGCTCAACCGGCTCCATCGGCACCAACACGCTGGATGTCGTGGCGCGCCATCCTGAGCGCTTTGAGGTGTTTGCCCTGACCGGCGCTTCGCAGGTCGAGTTGATGTTGGCCCAGTGCCGTCAGTTCCGTCCCCGGCATGTGGTGATGGTGCAGCCGCAGGCGGCCGCATGTTTGCGTGAGGCTTTGCGTGCCGAGGGCTTGTCCATTGATGTGCACGACCAGGCGGCGGCGCTCGACGAGGTGGCTGCCGCACCCGAGGTGGATGTGGTCATGGCCGCCATTGTGGGCGCTGCAGGGCTGTCTCCCAGCCTTGCGGCGGCGCGGGCCGGCAAACGCTTGCTGCTGGCCAACAAAGAGGCCTTGGTGGTCGGTGGCGAAGTTTTCATGCAAGCGGTGCGGCAGGGCGGCGCAGTCTTGTTGCCCATCGACAGCGAACATTCGGCCATCTTTCAATCCTTGCCGGAAGACCCCGCCACGTGGCGGCAGCGCGTGGAAAAAATCATCCTCACCGCGTCCGGCGGCCCTTTCCGAACCTGGGATGTGGCCCGACTGCAGGAGGTCACGCCCGAGCAGGCATGCGCTCACCCCAATTGGGTGATGGGGCGCAAGATTTCGGTGGACTCCGCGACCATGATGAACAAGGCGTTGGAGGTCATCGAGGCCCATTACCTGTTCGGATTGCCGGCCTCACAACTGGAAGTGGTGATCCACCCGCAAAGCGTGATCCATTCCATGGTGCAGTACCGCGACACCTCGGTGGTGGCGCAATTGGGCACACCCGACATGCGGGTGCCCATCGCCTATGGTTTGAGCTGGCCCGAGCGCATCGACTCAGGGGCTCAACCGCTGGACTTCCGTTGCCTCGCCGAGATGAGCTTTGAGGCGCTGGACAGTCGAGATCACGCGCGCCGCTTCCCCGGTTTGGCCTTGGCGTGGCAGGCCCTGGCAGGTCCACCCGGAACCACCGCCGTGCTCAATGCGAGCAACGAGATCGCTGTGGCGGCTTTTCTGGAGCGGCGCATTCGCTTCGATCAAATCCATGCCGTCAATCTCGACGGGCTGGCGCATCTGGTGCCCTCCGCCCCGAGCGATGTGGATGACTTGCTGGCTCTGGATGCACAGGCGCGCCGCGTGGCCTTGGCAGCGGTGGAGCGCCTGAGCGGCGCCTGAGCCGAGTGCTCGCCAACCTCCGCTTGCGTGGGGGGCTGTTGTATCATCCAACGGTCTTTTTCATGGGACATTTGCCTGCTGCGGTGCCGATATAGGGTGTCTGTCCGTCAGCCGGTTTGCTCACTCCAAACGCATGCGATGAATCACTTTGCTCCAGGATCTGAAGGGTCAGCCTCAAGCCATGAAGTGCATTGGATGCCAACCCTCTGATCGATCCATGACAACCGAGCATTCCCGTCGTTTTTCCTGGCTGCGCCCCACCACCTGTGCTGTGGCTTTGACTTGGCTGGTACAAGCCTGGGCGGCCAATCCGTTTGTGGTTCGAGACATTCGCATTGAGGGCTTGCAGCGCGTCGAGCCTGGCACCGTGTTCGCTTCGATTCCCGTGCGCGTGGGCGAAGAGTACACCGACGAAAAGGGTGCCAACCTGATTCGCAGCCTGTATGCGCTCGGTCTGTTCAAGGATGTCCGCGTCGAGGTCAACGGCGATGAGTTGGTGTTGATCGTGGAAGAGCGCCCCAGCATTGCTGCGGTGGACTTCATTGGCATCAAGGAATTCGACAAGGACGTGCTGGTCAAGGCCCTGCGCGAAATCGGCTTGTCCGAAGGGCGACCGTTCGACAAAGCGTTGGCCGATCGGGCCGAGCAAGAGCTCAAGCGTCAGTACGTCAGCCGCAGCCTGTATGGCGCCGAAGTGGTGACCACCATCACCCCGGTCGAGCGCAACCGAGTCAACCTGTCGTTCACCGTGATCGAGGGCGAGACTGCCAAGATCAAAGAGTTGCGCATCGTGGGGGCCAAGGCGTTCAAGGAATCCACGCTGCTCGACCAAATGGATCTCAACTCGGGCAACTGGCTGAGCTGGTACACCAAGTCGGACCGTTATTCGCGCACCAAGTTCAATGCCGATCTGGAAACCCTGCGCGCTTGGTACCAAGCGCGTGGCTATCTGGAATTTCGGGTCGACTCCACACAGGTCGCGATCTCGCCCAACAAGCAAGACATGGCCATCACCATCAACATCACCGAAGGCGAGCGCATGGTCGTCTCCGAGGTGGGGATGGAAGGGTATTTCCTGGGCAAGGACGATGAGTTTCGCTCGCTCATCGAGATCAAGCCGGGCCAGCCTTACAACGCCGACGATGTCGCCAAGACCACCAAGGCGTTCAACGACTACTTCGGCAATTTCGGTTTTGCTTTTGCGCGCACCGAAGTGCGTCCCGAGATCGATCGAACCACCAACCGCGTCAAGCTGGTGCTCATCGCCGACCCTTCGCGCAGGGCCTACGTGCGTCGCATCAATGTGGTGGGTAACAACCGCACACGCGATCAGATCGTGCGACGCGAATTCCGCCAGATGGAGGCCGCTTGGTACGACGGTGCCAAGATCAAGCTGTCTCGCGACCGACTCAACCGACTGGGCTACTTCAAGGATGTGAACATCGAAACCCAGGAGGTGGTGGGAACGCCGGATCAGGTGGATCTGAACGTCAACATCGAGGAAAAGCCCACCGGCATGTTGACCCTGGGGGCCGGTTTCTCCAGTGCCGAAAAAGTCACCTTTACGATTGGTGTGCAACAAGACAATGCGTTTGGTTCAGGGCAAAGTCTGGGCTTGCAGGTCAGCACCAGCAAGTACAACCAGTACTACGTCATCAGCAACACCGATCCGTATTTCACAGAAGACGGTGTTTCGCGCACCCTGGACTTCTACCACCGCTCGTTCAAGCCCTACGTTGAGCAGGGGGGCGATTACCGTCTGGCCAGCACGGGTTTGGGCTTGCGTTTTGGCCTGCCGTTCACCGAGCTGGATCGTGTTTTTGTGGGCGTCACCGCTGAGACCACCGAGATCATCCCGGGGACCAATTTGCCAGCCTCGTATCTGGTGTACGCAAACCGCTTTGGCTACACCACGCACAACCTGCCGCTGACTGTGGCCTGGGCGCGTGACAGCCGGGACAACTACATCAACCCCAACAACGGCAAGTTCATGCGCTTGAGCACCGAATACGGCGGCATTGGCGACACGCGCTACATCCGCTCCGGTGGTCAGTACCAGCAATACTTTGCCTTGTCCAAGCAATTCACCTTCGCTTTCAACACGGACCTGGCTTATGGCAAGGGCCTCAAGGGGCAGCCCTATCCGGTGTTCAAGAACTACTACTCCGGTGGTTTGGGCTCGGTGCGCGGCTTTGAGCCGGGTACCCTGGGGCCGCGTGACATCTCGGGCATCGCCGTGGGTGGCCCGAAAAAACTGACCGTCAACACCGAATTCCTGGCGCCGTTCCCAGGGGCGGGCAACGACCGCAGTTTGCGTCTGTATGGGTTCTTTGACATGGGTAACGTGTTTGGGGAGGACGACAAGATCGACCTGCAATCCCTGCGCAGCTCCTACGGTCTGGGCTTCAGTTGGGTGTCGCCGATGGGCCCATTGCGACTCGCCTGGGCGCGACCGATCCGGGTCTTCTCCGGCGATAGAATTCAACATCTGCAATTCCAAATTGGGACTTCCTTCTGATGAGCAAGCTTCTTCGTCACCTTTCTCTCTTCGCGGCGGCCGGTCTGATCGCGTTGTCCGCGCAGGCAGAGGAGTTCCGCATCGGTTTCATCAACACCGACCGGATCTTCAAGGAGGCCAATACCGCCAAGCAGGCCCAGGCCAAGTTGGAGCAGGAGTTCTCCAAGCGCGAGAAAGACCTCAACGATGCGGGCAACGCCCTGAAGGGGGCCATTGAAAAGTTCGAGCGCGAAGCACCCACCTTGTCCGAGGCTCAACGGGTCAGCCGCCAGAAGCAATTGGGCGAACAAGACCGCGACTTTCAACGCAAGCGCCGCGAGTTCCAGGAAGAACTCAATGCCCGCAAGAACGAAGAGTTTCAACAAGTGCTGGAGCGCGCCAACCGCGTCATCAAGCAAGTGGCCGAGAGCGAAAAATACGATCTGGTGATTCAGGAGGCTGTCTACATCAGCCCCAAGCATGACATCACGGACAAGGTGCTCAAGGCCATCAACGGCAACAAATAAGCCCGCGCGGTGCTGCGTCTTGGCCAGATCGTCGACAAACTGGGCGGAGCGCTGCATGGCGACGCTGAGCTGGTCATTCGGCGCCTGGCCTCTCTGGAACGGGCTGACGCGCAGTCACTGAGTTTTCTCAGCCATCCCCAATACCTCTCGCAACTGGCCAGCACGCAAGCCGCGTGTGTGATCGTCTCGCCCGCTTTGCTGGCGCAAGCCCGTGAGCGCGGAGCCTGCATCGAGACCGAAAACCCCTATCTCTACTTCGCCCGTCTGACGCAACTGTGGCGGCAACTTTCACCCGATTGGGACGCGCCGCACATCCATCCCAGCGCGGTGGTGGATCCCGATGCCTGGATTGATCCCACGGCCCGCATTGGTCCGCTGTGTGTCGTCGAGCGCGGGGCCCGCATCGGCGCCCGCACCTGGCTCAAGTCCCGTGTGACCGTGGGCGAGGGCTGCCAGATTGGCGAACGCTGCATCTTGCATCCAGGCGTGGTCATCGGTGCCGATGGCTTTGGCTTTGCGCCGGACAACGGGGTGTGGGTCAAGATCGAACAACTGGGCGCGGTGCGCATTGGCAACGATGTGGAGATCGGTGCCAACAGTTGCGTGGACCGTGGTGCGCTCGAGGACACCGTGCTGGAAGACGGCGTCAAGCTCGACAACCTGGTGCAGATCGGACACAACGTGCATGTGGGGGCGCACACGGCCATGGCGGGTTGTGCCGGTGTCGCTGGCAGCGCCCGCATCGGCAAGGGATGCACCATTGGCGGGGGTGCCGTGGTGCTCGGACATTTGCAGTTGGCCGACGGCGTGCACATCTCCGCTTCCTCCGTGGTCATGCGTTCCATTCGTCAGCCTGGACAGTACAGCGGCGTGTTCCCCATCGACGACAATGCCGCCTGGGAAAAAAATGCGGCCACCTTGCGCCAATTGCATCGCTTGCGCGAACGCATCAAATCCCTTGAATCTCGCCTTGAAAGTCAATCACCATGAGCATGGACATCCACCAGATCCTCAAGCAGTTGCCGCACCGTTATCCCATTTTGTTGGTGGACCGCGTGCTCGAGATCGAAAAGGGCAAGCGCATTCGCGCGCTGAAGAATGTGTCCATCAACGAGCCGTTTTTCACCGGACACTTTCCGCACCGTCCGGTGATGCCTGGCGTGCTCATGCTCGAAGCCTTGGCACAAGCTGCGGCTTTGCTGGCGTTTGATGCCTTGGGCACGACGCCGGATGACAAGACCGTGTACTACTTCGCCGGCATCGACGGCGCGCGGTTCAAGCGCCCGGTGGAACCCGGTGACCAGTTGGTGCTCGAAGTCGAGCTCGACCGCATGAAGGCCGGGATTTTCAAGTTCCGTGCGCGCGCCAAGGTCGGTGACGACATCGCCACCGAAGCCGAGTTGATGTGCACCATGCGCACCATCGCCTGATGGATCGGGCATGAGCCGCATCCACCCCACGGCCATTGTTGACCCCAAGGCCGAGCTCGACAGCTCGGTTCAGGTTGGGGCCTACACCCTGATCGGTCCTCATGTACGCATCGGCGCCGGGACGACGGTGGGTCCGCATTGCGTGATCGAAGGTCACACCACCATCGGCCGTGACAACCGCATCTTCCAGTTCAATTCGCTCGGGGCCATCCCGCAGGACAAGAAGTACAAAGACGAGCCGTGTCAGTTGGTCATCGGCGACCGCAACACCATCCGTGAGTTTTGCACTTTCAACATTGGTTCGCCCGGGGACGAGGGCATCACCTCGGTGGGCAACGACAACTGGATCATGGCCTACGTGCACTTGGCGCATGACTGCCGCGTGGGCAACCACACCATTTTTGCCAACAGCTCTCAATTGGCTGGGCATGTGCATGTGGGCGACTGGGTCATCCTCGGCGGCTTCACGGTCGTGCACCAGTTCGTGCGCTTGGGCGCACACAGTTTCACGGCCATGAACTCGCTGTTGTTTGCCGACTTGCCGCCGTTCGTGATGTGCCAAGGTCAACCTGCGCAGGCGCGTTCGATGAACTTTGAAGGCTTGCGTCGCCGGGGTTTTTCACCGGAGCGCATTGCCGCCGTGAAGGCCATGCACAAGGCTTTGTATCGCGACGGCCTCAGCCTGGAGCAGGCCAAGGCCCGCATCGCCGAATTGCGTGGCGACAAACCGGAGTCCGAGCCCGATGTGGCCATGATGCTGGCCTTTTTGGATCAGGTCTCGCCCCAACGCGGCATCGTGCGCTGATTGCCATGGACCAAGCCTTGTCCTGCTCGCTGGTGGCTGGCGAGGCTTCAGGTGATTTGCTCGCCAGTTTGATGCTGCAGGGCATGCGGCAACGTTGGCCCCAGCTGCGTGCCAATGGCATTGGTGGCCCACGCATGCAGGAGCAGGGCTTCGACGCATGGTGGCCCAGCGACGCGTTGGCCGTGCGTGGCTATGTGGAGGTGCTGCGCCACTACCGACGCATTGTGGGCATTCGCCGCCAACTGCGCGAGCGACTCTTGCAACAGCCCCCGCACGTCTTCATCGGAGTCGATGCGCCCGATTTCAACTTGGATCTCGAACGCGACTTGAAGGCCGCGTCCATTCCCACCGTGCATTTCGTGTGTCCGTCGATCTGGGCTTGGCGCGCCCATCGCGTCGAGAAGCTGCGCGCCAGCACCGACCATGTGCTGTGCATTTTTCCGTTTGAACCCGACTTGCTGGCACACCATGGCATTGCAGCCACCTATGTGGGCCATCCATTGGCACAGGTCATTCCCCAAGAGCCCGATCGGCAGGCCGCGCGCGAGCGTCTGGGCCTGGACCTGCATCGTCCCGTGGTGGCATTGCTGCCAGGCAGTCGCGCCTCCGAAATCCAATACCTGTGCGCCCGCTTTGTGCGAGCTGCGCAGCGCATGCGTCAGCGGGAACCCGATCTGCAATTCGTGTTGCCCGCCATGCCCGCTTGGCGCTCGCGCATTGAGGCCATCGTTCAGGAGCAGGGCGGCTTGCCGGGCTTGTGCCTGATCGAGGGGCAGTCGCACACCGCTTTGGCTGCCTGTGATGTGACCTTGATCGCCAGTGGCACCGCGACGCTGGAGGCCGCCTTGTTCAAACGCCCCATGGTCATTGCCTACAACATGCATTGGCTCAGTTGGCAGATCATGCGTCGCCAGAAGCTGCAACCCTGGGTGGGTTTGCCCAACATCCTGTGCCAAGACTTTGTGGTGCCCGAATTGCTGCAGGACCAGGCCACCCCCGAAGCCCTGGCCAATGAGACCCTGGCCTGGCTGCGTGACCCCGCGCGCGTGCAGCGCGTGCAGCAGCGCTTTGCCCAGTTGCACGACAATTTGCTCCGAGACACACCCCGCCTGGCTGCCCATGCGATCGAAGAAGTTCTTGCACGCTGAACAAGCCCCCCTGGCCTGGGATACCCCAGGCTTGATCGCGGGGGTCGACGAAGCCGGGCGCGGCCCTTTGGCCGGTCCCGTGGTGGCGGCGGCCGTCATCCTCGATGACCGACAACCCATTGCGGGATTGGCCGACTCCAAGACCCTCAGTCCCTCCAAGCGTGAACGCTTGTTCGATGAGATCCGTGCCAAGGCCCTGTGCTGCTCCATCGCGGAGGCCAGCGTCGAAGAGATCGATCGCCTCAACATCTTGCAGGCGACCTTGCTGGCGATGCAACGTGCGGTACAAGGCCTGCGTCTGAAGCCGGCCAAGGTGCTCGTCGACGGCAACCGCCTGCCCGTGCTCGATGTCATGGCCGAGGCCATCGTCAAGGGCGACAGCAAGGTGGCGGCCATTTCGGCCGCATCCATTTTGGCCAAGGTGCATCGCGACCGGCTGTGCGAGCACTGGCATGACCAATACCCGATGTATGGCTTTGACAGCCACAAAGGCTATGGTACGGCCGTCCACATTCAGGCCTTGCGCGAGCACGGCCCTTGTCCCTGGCACCGCCGCTCATTTGCGCCGGTGAGTGGAGCTTTGCGGTGATCGAGATTTCTTCCCGCGACAACCCCTTGCTCAAGGAGCTGCGCCGCCTGTCACACGACAGCACGGCGTACCGCAAGACCGGCCGTGTCTGGCTGGAGGGCGATCATCTGTGCCAAGCCGCGCTGGCGCGGGGCGTGCAACCCGTGCAAGCGGTGTTCGCGCGCTCGGAATGGGCGCAGGCCCCCCAGCATTGGCGCGATGTGGCGGTCAAGACCTTGGTGGTGCCCGACGAGTTGTTCGATGACATCAGCCAGCTCGAATCCCCGGCACGCATGGGGTTCGTGATCGAGTTGCCCGCTGCTGCCGCCGTGCAATCCCAGGTGCCGACGGTGGTGCTGGATCGTTTGCAAGACGCCGGCAATGTGGGCGCGATTTTGCGCAGCGCCTCGGCATTTGGTTTTCGCCAGGTGCTGGCCCTCAAGGGCACGGCAGCGCTGTGGTCGCCCAAGGTTTTGCGTGCCGGCATGGGTGCGCATTTCGGTTTGCAACTGTGTGAAGGGTTGGCAGCCGAGGACTTGGCCGCGCTGACCTTACCCATCCTCACCACCAGTTCGCACCAAGGCCCGTTTCTGCACGAGTTGGTGCAGGCGCGGCGCTTGCCTCATCCTTGCGCCTGGGTGTTGGGGCATGAGGGGCAGGGCGTTTCGGCCTCCCTCATGGACCAAGCGGCCTTGCAAGTGCGCATTGCGCAGCCCGGTGGCGAAGAGTCGCTCAACGTGGGCGCGGCGGCCGCGATTTGCCTCTACGCCAGTGCGGTTGCGGGGCTCGCAGCCTCAGGGTAAACCAGTGCGGGCGGCTATAATGGGTGGCTTTCCCGCATCAACCCCGTACGCCCCAGCGATTCACATCCCGGCCCCCTTCCTCGAACAAGCAGCCAGCCAGAGATTCATCTCGCCTGAGCGCTGAGGCGTACCCGAAACCTACCGGAGAACCCAGTGCTTTTGTCTCTTCAGGGGAAATTCCCGCCCGCCATCCTGGCGCTTGCAGACGGCACGGTCTTTATCGGCAATTCCATCGGAGCCACCGGCTCCACCGTCGGCGAGGTGGTGTTCAACACCTCCATCGTCGGCTACCAGGAAATCCTCACCGACCCCAGTTACTGCCAGCAGATCGTCACGCTGACGTATCCGCACATCGGCAACTATGGCGTCAACCCCGAGGACGTGGAGGCCGAACAAGTCCATGCTGCAGGTCTCATCATCAAGGACCTGCCTCTGTTGGCGAGCAATTTCCGCTCGAACCAATCCCTGTCGCAATACCTGCAAGCCAGTCGCACGGTGGCGATTGCCAACATCGACACCCGCAAGCTCACTCGCCTGTTGCGCAGCCAAGGCGCGCAAAACGGGGCCATCGTGGCGTTGGCCGCCGGCCAATCGGTGACGCCGGCTGTGATCGAGCAGGCCATCGCAGCGGCCCAAGCGGCACCGAGCATGGCCGGTTTGGATCTGGCACAAAAGGTCACCGTCGATCAAGCGTATGCGTGGACTCAGACGGAGTGGCAACTGGGCTCGGGCTACGGCACGCAAACCGCGCCGAAGTTCCACGTGGTGGCCTACGACTTCGGCGTGAAGAAAAACATTCTGCGCATGCTGGCCGAGCGCGGTTGCCGCATCACGGTGGTGCCGGCCAGAACCCCGGCGGCTGAAGTGCTCCAACACCAGCCCGATGGCATCTTTCTCTCCAACGGTCCCGGCGACCCAGAACCTTGCGACTACGCCATCGCTGCCGCCCGCGAGTTGATCGAGACTGGCATTCCGACCTTTGGCATTTGCCTGGGGCATCAGATCATGGCGCTGGCCAGCGGGGCCAAGACCTTCAAGATGAAGTTCGGCCACCACGGTGCCAATCACCCGGTGAAAGACCTCGACAACGGTCGCGTGTCCATCACCAGCCAGAACCACGGTTTTGCGGTGGACGAGGCATCGTTGCCCGCCAACCTGCGGGCCACGCACGTGTCGCTGTTTGACGGCACGCTGCAAGGCCTGGCCCGCACCGACAAACCCGCCTTCTGCTTCCAGGGTCACCCGGAAGCCTCACCCGGTCCGCACGACATTGCCTATCTGTTCGACCGCTTCATCCAGTTGATGGAGAAGAAATAAACATGCCCAAGCGTACCGACATCAAAAGCATCCTCATCATCGGCGCTGGCCCGATCATCATTGGTCAAGCCTGCGAGTTCGATTACTCCGGCGTGCAGGCCTGCAAGGCCTTGCGCGAAGAGGGCTACAAGGTCATCCTGATCAACAGCAACCCGGCCACGATCATGACCGACCCGGCCACGGCGGATGTGACCTACATCGAGCCCATCACCTGGCAGACGGTCGAGAAGATCATCGCCAAGGAACGCCCGGACGCCATCTTGCCGACCATGGGCGGGCAGACCGCGCTCAATTGCGCGCTCGATTTGTGGCACCACGGCGTGCTCGCCAAATACAAGGTGGAGTTGATTGGCGCGACCCCGGAGGCCATCGACAAGGCCGAAGACCGCCTGAAGTTCAAGGATGCCATGACCAAGATCGGTCTGGGCTCCGCGCGCTCGGGCATCGCCCACAGCATGGACGAGGCTTGGGAAGTGCAGAAGTACGTGGGCTTTCCGACCGTCATTCGCCCGAGCTTCACGCTGGGCGGCACGGGCGGTGGCATCGCCTACAACCCGGAAGAGTTCGAGACGATTTGCAAGCGCGGCCTGGAAGCCTCGCCCACGAACGAACTGCTCATCGAAGAGTCGCTGCTGGGCTGGAAAGAGTACGAGATGGAAGTGGTTCGCGACAAGAAGGACAACTGCATCATCGTCTGCTCGATCGAAAACCTTGACCCGATGGGCGTGCACACGGGCGACTCCATCACCGTCGCGCCGGCCCAGACGCTGACCGACAAGGAATACCAGATCATGCGCAACGCCTCGCTGGCGGTGCTGCGCGAGATCGGTGTCGATACCGGTGGCTCCAACGTGCAGTTCTCGATCAACCCCAAGGACGGTCGCATGATCGTCATCGAGATGAACCCGCGCGTGTCGCGCTCCAGCGCGCTGGCGTCCAAGGCCACGGGTTTCCCGATCGCCAAGGTCGCGGCCAAGTTGGCGGTGGGCTACACGCTGGATGAGCTGCGCAACGACATCACGGGCGGCGCGACGCCTGCGAGCTTCGAGCCGTCCATCGATTACGTGGTGACCAAGATCCCGCGTTTCGCGTTCGAGAAGTTCCCGGCCGCCGACAACCGCCTGACCACCCAGATGAAATCGGTGGGCGAGGTCATGGCCATGGGCCGCACCTTCCAGGAGTCGTTCCAGAAAGCCCTGCGCGGTCTGGAGGTTGGTGTGGATGGCATGAACGAAAAAACCCAGGACCGCGAGCTGCTCGAAAAAGAGTTGGGCGAACCCGGCCCTGAGCGCATCTGGTACGTGGGCGATGCCTTCGCCCAAGGCATGTCCGTTGATGAAGTGTTTGACCTGACCAAGATCGACAAGTGGTTCCTGGTCCAGATCGAAGAAATCGTCCGCATCGAGCTGGAGCTGGAGAAAACCACGCTCGACGCCATCACCGCCGATGAGTTGCGCGCGTTGAAGAAAAAGGGCTTCTCGGATCGCCGGCTGGCCAAGCTGCTCAAGGTCACCGAAGGTGATGTGCGTGCCCGGCGTCATGCCCAGGGCATTCGCCCGGTCTACAAACGCGTCGATACCTGTGCCGCTGAGTTCGCCACCAACACCGCCTACATGTACTCCAGCTACGACGAGGAGTGCGAGGCCGAGCCAACGAGCCACAAGAAGATCATGGTGCTCGGCGGCGGTCCCAACCGCATCGGCCAGGGCATCGAGTTTGACTACTGCTGCGTGCACGCAGCGTTGGCCATGCGCGAAGACGGCTACGAGACCATCATGGTCAACTGCAACCCCGAGACCGTTTCCACCGACTACGACACCTCGGACCGCCTGTATTTCGAGCCGCTCACCTTGGAAGACGTGCTGGAAATCGTCGACAAGGAAAAACCCACGGGCGTCATCGTGCAGTACGGCGGTCAGACACCGCTCAAACTCGCGCTGGGTTTGGAAGCGGCTGGCGTGCCCATCATCGGCACCAGCCCCGACATGATCGACGCGGCCGAAGACCGTGAACGTTTCCAGAAGCTGTTGCACGACCTGGGTCTGCGTCAGCCGCCCAATGCCACCGCGCGCACCGAAGCCGAGGCGCTGGAGAAAGCGGCCGAGCTGGGTTATCCGCTGGTGGTGCGTCCGAGCTATGTGCTGGGTGGGCGTGCCATGGAGATCGTGCACGAGCAGCGTGACTTGGAGCGCTACATGCGCGAGGCCGTCAAGGTTTCCAACGATTCACCCGTGTTGCTCGACCGCTTCCTCAATGACGCCATCGAATGCGACGTGGATTGCCTGCGCGACCCATCGGGCGTGACCTTCATCGGTGGCGTCATGGAGCACATCGAACAAGCCGGTGTGCACAGCGGTGACTCGGCTTGCTCGCTGCCGCCGTATTCGCTTTCCGCAGAGACGGTGACCGAGCTCAAGCGGCAATCGTCGGCGATGGCGGGTGCCCTGAATGTGGTGGGTCTGATGAACGTGCAGTTCGCGATCCAGAACGTGGATGGCCAAGCCGTCATCTACGTGCTCGAGGTCAACCCGCGCGCCTCGCGCACCGTGCCGTATGTCTCCAAGGCCACGGGCGTGCAATTGGCCAAGGTGGCGGCGCGATGCATGGCCGGCCAAACCCTGGCGCAGCAAGGCATCACGCAAGAGGTGACACCGCCGTATTTCAGTGTGAAGGAAGCGGTGTTCCCCTTCGTCAAATTCCCCGGCGTGGACACCATCCTCGGCCCTGAGATGAAATCCACCGGCGAGGTGATGGGCGTGGGCAAGACCTTTGGCGAAGCCTTCGTCAAGAGCCAGCTCGGCGCAGGCACGCGCCTGCCGCGTCCGCACAAGGCCGATGGCACGCCGTCGGGCAAGGTGTTCATCTCGGTGAAAAACAGCGACAAGGCCCGTGCTGTCGAGGTGGCGCGTCAACTCGCAGGCATGGGCTTTAGTCTCATCGCCACCAAAGGCACGGCAGCAGCCATCGTGGCAGCGGGCGTGGCTTGCGAAACGGTGAACAAGGTCACCGAGGGGCGTCCCCACATCGTGGACATGATCAAGAACAACGACATTGTGCTGGTCATCAACACGGTCGAAGAGCGCCGCAACGCCATCACCGATTCCCGCCACATCCGCACCAGTGCGTTGCTCAACCGTGTCACCACCTTCACCACCATTGCGGGTGCCGAGGCTGCGGTCGAGGGCATGAAGTACATGGACAGTCTGAGTGTGATCTCGGTGCAGGAGATGCACGCCCAGCTGGCATAATTCGACGCACACAACACACTTTGCACCGCTGGAGGGCGACCTCCGGCGGTTTGTTTTTGAGGGACCTCACATGGCCACCATTCCCATCACCCAACGCGGTGCCGAAAAGCTCAAGCAGGAGCTGCACCGACTCAAAACCGTGGATCGTCCGGCGGTCATCAATGCCATCGCCGAGGCGCGTGCCCAGGGCGACCTGAGCGAGAACGCCGAATACGACGCCGCCAAGGATCGCCAGGGCTTCATCGAAGGCCGCATCCAGGAAATCGAAGGCAAGCTCTCGGTAGCGCAGATCATCGACCCGTCGTCGCTCGATGCCGGCGGTCGCGTGGTCTTTGGTGCCACGGTGCAGCTCGAAGACGAGGACAGCGGTGAAGCCGTCACCTACCAGATCGTGGGCGAGGACGAAGCCGATCTCAAGCTGGGGCTCATCAACATCAGCAGCCCCATTGCCCGCGCCCTGATCGGCAAGGAAGAAGGCGATGTGGCCGAAGTGCAGGCCCCGGGCGGCGTGCGCCGTTACGAAATCGTCGCGGTGATGTACCGCTGATGTTCTGGGTCCGTCTGCAGCTGTTCTTGGCGGCCCTGTGGTGGGGCAGCCTCACGGTCGTGGGCGTCGTGGTCGTGCCCACGCTGTTTGCCGTGCTCGAACCCAAGGCACTTGCCGGTCAAGTGGCGGCGCGCTTGTTCAGCGCCGAATGTTGGATCGGGCTGGTCAGCGGTTTGTTGTTGATCTTGGCCGGCCGGCGCACAGCGGCTGCCGGTCGCTACCGTCCCTCGGCTTGGGTGTTGTTGGCCATGATGGCCGCGCTGCTGCTGGAGGTGGCCGTGGCCCCGCGCATCGTCGCGCGCGAGAACCTAGCGCTGTGGCACGGCGTGGGAACGGCGCTGTATCTGGTGCAGTGGCTGGCCATGGGACGCTGGCTGTGGTCATGGACCGTGCGCCAGGCGTCTCCTGCCGAGTCGATCGCGGATTGATCAGTCCAGACTGCGCTTCTTCGCCGACTTTTGCTTGGGCTTGGCGCGCTTGATTTGGCCGCCGGGCGTCAGGCGCTGGTTGCCCAGCACGCGCACGGTGCGCACCTCGGGGCGTTGTCCGCCGCGTTTGCTGTACTTGAGGACCTTGAACTCGCGCGGTCCGGGTTTGCGGTCTTCGTCGGGTTCACGGGTTTTGGTCGGTTTGGGGCGCCACAACACCAGCAGTTTGCCGATGTGCTGGATCGGCGCGGCACTGAGTTGGTCGCACAGACTTTGGTAAATGGTTTCGCGGGCCGTGCGGTCGTCGCCCAGCACGCGCACCTTGATCAGGCCGTGGGCCTTGAGGGCGGCGTCGGTTTCGCGCAGGACAGCGTCGGTGAGGCCATCGTTGCCGATCATCACCACGGGATCAAGGTGATGGGCTTCGGCGCGGTGTTCCTTGCGTTGGGCAATGGTGAGTTCTAAAGCGGGCATGGCAGGTATTATGGCCTGTCGCTTCCTACACACATGAAAGTCAAAACCAAAAGCAAGAAGGTCAACAAGGCGTGGCTCAACGACCACGTCAACGACCCCTATGTCAAGCTGGCCCAGAAGGAGGGCTATCGCGCGCGCGCGGCCTACAAGCTCAAGGAAATCGACGAGCAGCTCGGACTCATTCGCCCCGGTCATCTGGTGGTGGACCTGGGCTCCGCGCCCGGTGCCTGGAGCCAGTACGTGCGCCGCCGCCTCTCGCCCGATGGCGCGGCGGTGGGTGCGCTCAATGGCCGCATTCTGGCGCTGGACATCTTGCCGATGGAGCCCGTCGAAGGCGTGACGTTTTTGCAAGGTGATTTCCGTGAGCCCGAGGTCCTGGCCCGTTTGCAAGAGGCGGTCCAGGGTCAGGCGGTGGATGTGGTGGTTTCGGACATGGCCCCCAATCTGTCGGGCATTGAATCGGCCGATGCCGCCCGCATCGCGCATCTGGTGGAACTGGCCGTCGAATTTGCCACCCAACACCTCAAGCCCGAGGGGGCGCTGGTGGTGAAGATGTTCCATGGCAGTGGTTACAGCCAACTGGTCAAGTTGTTCAAGGAAACGTTCCGCGTCGTCAAACCGATCAAACCCAAGGCCAGTCGGGATCGCTCCAGTGAAACCTTTCTGGTGGGTATCGGCATCAAGGACGCGCGCGGATAACCGCGCACCGTGCGTGGCTGATTTGGGCTGGAGCGCCGTTTTCACAGCTTGAAAGCCCTAAAATGATCCTCAAGTGGGTGGTTCTTGCCCCCTGGATCTGGAGTCCGCATTGAACAATCAATGGTTTTCAAAAGTCGCTGTCTGGTTGGTGATCGCCATGGTGCTGTTCACCGTCTTCAAACAGTTTGAGACACGCCCGGGCGCCGGTTCCGGTTACATGGCCTATTCCGACTTCCTGGAAGAGGTTCGCGCCAAGCGCATCAAGTCCGCCACCATCCAGGAAGGCCAGGGTGGCACCGAAATCAACGCGGTCACTCAAGACGAACGCAAGGTGCGCACCAACGCCACCTACTTGGACCGTGGCTTGGTAGGTGACCTCATCGCCAACGGCGTCAAATTCGATGTCAAGCCCCGCGAGGAGGGCTCGCTGCTGATGACGCTGCTCGTCAGTTGGGGGCCGATGCTCTTGCTCATTGGCGTGTGGGTCTACTTCATGCGACAGATGCAAGGCGGCGGCAAAGGCGGCGCCTTCAGCTTTGGCAAGAGCAAGGCCCGCATGCTCGACGAGAACAACAACACCGTCACCTTCGCCGATGTCGCGGGTTGCGACGAGGCCAAGGAAGAAGTCAAGGAAGTGGTCGACTTCCTCAAAGACCCGCAGAAATTCCAGAAGCTCGGCGGGCGCATTCCGCGCGGCCTCCTGTTGGTCGGCCCCCCAGGCACTGGCAAGACCCTGCTGGCCAAGGGCATTGCCGGTGAGGCCAAGGTGCCGTTCTTCAGCATCTCGGGCTCTGACTTTGTGGAAATGTTCGTCGGCGTGGGCGCAGCCCGCGTGCGCGACATGTTCGAAAACGCCAAGAAGAATGCGCCGTGCATCATCTTCATCGACGAGATCGACGCCGTGGGCCGTCAACGGGGCGCGGGTCTGGGCGGTGGCAACGACGAGCGCGAGCAAACCCTCAACCAGATGCTGGTCGAGATGGATGGTTTCGAAACCAACCTCGGTGTGATCGTGGTGGCGGCCACCAACCGGCCCGACATCCTGGATGCCGCGCTGCTGCGTCCGGGTCGTTTCGATCGTCAGGTCTATGTGACCTTGCCGGATATTCGCGGTCGCGAGCAAATCCTCACCGTGCACATGCGCAAGATTCCCGTCGGCCAGGATGTCAACCCTGGCGTCATCGCGCGAGGCACACCGGGCATGAGCGGGGCGGACTTGGCCAACCTGTGCAACGAGGCGGCACTCATGGCGGCGCGTCGCAACGCCCGTGTGGTCGAGATGCAGGACTTCGAAAAGGCCAAGGACAAGATCCTCATGGGTCCCGAGCGCAAGAGCATGGTCATGCCCGAGGAAGAGCGTCGCAACACGGCCTATCACGAGTCGGGACACGCCCTCATTGGCAAGCTGCTGCCCAAGTGCGACCCGGTGCACAAGGTCACCATCATCCCGCGCGGTCGTGCGCTGGGTGTGACCATGAGCCTGCCCGAGAAGGACCGCTACAGCTATGACCGCGAGTACATGCTCAACCAGATCAGCATGCTGTTTGGTGGTCGCATCGCCGAAGAGGTGTTCATGAACCAGATGACCACGGGTGCCTCCAACGACTTTGAGCGTGCCACCCAGATCGCCCGCGACATGGTCATGCGCTACGGCATGACCGAAGCCCTCGGTCCCATGGTCTACGCCGAAAACGAAGGCGAAGTGTTCCTCGGTCGCTCGGTCACCAAGACCACGCACATGAGCGAAGCCACCATGCAAAAGGTGGACGACGAGGTGCGCAAGATCATCGACACCCAGTACTCGCTGGCGCGCCGCCTGATCGAAGAGCACAGCGACAAGATGCACGCCATGGCCAAGGCCTTGCTCGAATGGGAAACCATCGAGACCGATCAGATCGACGACATCATGGCCGGGCGCGAGCCGCGTCCGCCCAAGGACTGGACGCCGCGCACCCCGCCCTCGGGCGATGGCGGTGGTTCGTCTTCGGTGCAACCCGATCCGTCGCCATCGGCCGCCTGATCGGTCGTTGCATGATCAGCGGGGCGCAAGCCCCGTTTTCTTTTTGAGGCTCACATGTTCTGGCAAACCAGCCGCTTTCGCATTGACCTGCAACGCCCCCGCGTCATGGGCATCGTCAACGTCACGCCCGATTCGTTCTCGGATGGCGGCCACCATGCCAGCACGCGCGCAGCCCTTGCTCACGCACAAGCTTTGCTGGAGCAGGGTGCAGACCTGCTCGACATTGGTGGCGAGTCCACCCGGCCCGGCGCACCGGCGGTGCCCTTGCAAGAGGAACTGGACCGGGTGTTGCCCATCCTGCACGAGGTGGTGCGTTGGGGTGTGCCGATCTCGGTCGATACCTACAAGCCGGCGCTGATGCAGGCCGCACTCGATGCCGGAGCCGACATCGTGAACGACATCTGGGCCTTGCGCCAGACGGGCGCACGCGAGGTGTTCGCGCGCCATCCGAGTGCCGGCGTGTGTTTGATGCACATGCATGGCGAGCCCACCACCATGCAACTGGGGCCCATGCATGGGCAGATCACGGGCGCGGTGCGGACGTTTCTGCAAGAGCAATTGCAAGCCTTGCAGGCGCTGGGCGTGGCGTCTGAGCGCATCGTGTTGGACCCCGGTGTGGGCTTTGGCAAAACCGTGGCGCAAAACTTTGAGCTGCTGGCGTCGCAGGCCTCGCTGTTGAGCCTGGGGCAGCCGCTGTTGGTGGGCTGGTCGCGCAAGTCCTCGCTCGGCGCCGTCACCGGCTGCGCGGTGGATGCGCGGCTAGTGCCCAGCGTCGCCGCCGCCGTGCTGGCCGTTGAGCGTGGTGCGCGTGTGGTGCGCGTGCACGATGTGGCCGCCACGGTACAAGCCATCCAGGTGTGGGCCTCTGCGACAATGCCCCACAACGAGAAAGACCCAGCACCATGACGCGCCAATACTTCGGCACCGACGGCATTCGCGGCACCGTCGGCCAAGCGCCGATCACCCCCGATTTCGTGTTGCGGCTGGCCCATGCGGTCGGCCAAGTGTTGCGTCGTACCGAGGCCCACCCCACGGTGTTGATCGGCAAGGACACGCGCATCTCCGGCTACATGCTGGAGTCGGCCCTGGAATCGGGCTTCAACTCGGCAGGCGTCCACGTGGTCTTGCTCGGACCGTTGCCCACGCCGGGCGTGGCGTATCTGACGCGGGCGCAACGCGCCAGTCTGGGCGTGGTCATCAGTGCCAGCCACAACCCGTTTGGTGACAACGGCATCAAATTCTTCAGTGCGCAGGGCACCAAATTGAGCGATGCCTGGGAGACCGAGGTCGAGTCGATGCTGGCGCGCGATCCGGTGTGGGTCGGCTCGGCCGATCTGGGCAAGACGCGACGCCTGGACGATGCCGCCGGTCGCTACATCGAGTTTTGCAAAAGTACTTTCGCGGGTGAGCTGACGCTCAAGGGTTTGAAGATCGTCGTCGATGCCGCTCACGGCGCGGCCTATCACATCGCGCCCAAGGTGTTCCATGAACTCGGCGCCGACGTGGTGGCCATCGGCTGCCAGCCGGACGGGCTCAACATCAACGATGGCGTGGGTGCCACCCATCCACAAGCCCTGGTACAGGCCGTGCGCGAGCACCAGGCCGACTTCGGCATCGCCCTCGATGGCGACGCGGATCGCCTGCAAATGGTGGACGAGCAGGGCCGCCTCTACAACGGCGACGAATTGCTCTACCTGATGGCCGACGACCGTTTGGCGCGCGACGAAGTGGTGCCCGGTGTCGTGGGCACGCTCATGACCAACATGGCCGTCGAGTTGGCCCTGAAGCGCCGAGGCGTGAGCCTGGTGCGGGCCAAGGTTGGTGACCGCTATGTGCTCGAAGCCTTGCACCAGCACGGTTGGATTCTGGGCGGCGAGGGCTCGGGTCACCTGCTGGCCCTGGACAAGCAAACCACGGGCGATGGCCTGGTCAGTGCCTTGCAGGTCTTGCAGACCTGCGTGCGCAGTGGTCGGCGCATGGCCGATCTGCTCAGTGAAGTGGCCTTGTTCCCGCAGACCCTCATCAATGTGCGCTTGCAGCCTGGACAGGACTGGGCGTCCAACGCGCGACTGCAGGAGACCACGCGCGCGGTGGAGGCCGAGTTGGGCGATCAGGGGCGGGTGTTGATCCGCGCCAGTGGCACCGAGCCGCTGGTGCGCGTGATGGTCGAAGCGCGCGACGCCGAGCAGGCGCGCCGCTGCGCGCAACGCATCGCCGACACGCTTCAGTAAACCTCGGGCACCACCATCTCTGGCGGCGTGGGCGTGCGGATGTAATCCGGGTTGCGCACCCGCTCGGGCAAGCTGATCTCTGAGTGTTCGACCTCGTGGTAATCGAACTGCTGGAGCAGGTGGTGGATGCAATTGAGCCGCGCGCGTTTTTTGTCCACCGCCTGCACCACCCACCAAGGTGCTTCTGCGATGTGGGTGCGGTCGATCATGATCTCCTTGGCCCGCGTGTAATCCTCCCAACGACGCCGGCTTTCCAAGTCCATCGGGCTGAGCTTCCACTGTTTGAGCGGATCGTGGATGCGGGCCAAAAAACGCGCGTGCTGTTCGTCGCTGGTGATGGAGAACCAATACTTGATGAGACGCAGGCCACTGCGCACCAGCATCTTTTCGAACTCGGGCACCGAGCGGAAAAATTCTTCGTATTCATCGTCTGAGCAAAAGCCCATCACGCGTTCGACGCCGGCACGGTTGTACCAACTGCGATCAAACAACACGATCTCGCCGGCCGCTGGCAGATGCGGCACGTAGCGCTGGAAATACCACTGCGTGCGTTCGCGGTCGTTCGGTGCGGGCAGGGCGGCGACCCGACACACACGCGGGTTGAGTCGTTGCGTGATGCGTTTGATGACGCCGCCTTTGCCCGCCGCATCGCGACCTTCAAACAAGATCACCACCCGCTGGCCGGTGGCCACCACCCAGTCCTGTAACTTGACCAACTCGCCTTGCAGGCGCAACAGCTCGCGGAAATACAACTGACGGCTGAAGGAGCTGTTGTCGGCGTTGGTCTCTTCCAGTCGGTCGTCCAGCTCCAGTTCGAGCTCTTCATCCATCGCGTCCAGCAAGTCCTCGCGCAGACGGCGGATGTGCTGGGCCAGGGCGTCGGTCGGTTCGGGGTGCTTCATGGTGCAGCCATCTTGCCCGGCTTGTGTGAAAGCCGTGTGACACATCGCCCGGCACGGCTTGTCACACAAGCTTCACGCCGGTGTCGTGGTGCTGACACAGGTGGCGCGAAGAATGCAAGCCACAGCCACTGAAAGGACCACCATGAAAGAACTGCCCAACCCCACGGGCCCCTTGTCCATGATCGAACTGCCACGGGGGTCACTTCATCCAAGCTCTGATGGATTGGCTGCAACGCTTTCGTCGTCGGCATCGGGTGCGCCACGGACTCTGACCGTGCAATGGGCGCGCCACCTGGACGAGGTGCGCGAGGCGCAGCGCTTGCGCCATGCGGTGTTCGCAGAAGAAATGGGGGCACGCCTGCGCCAGGACATCCCGGGGCATGACACCGATTTGTTCGACGACTTTTGCGAGCACTTGCTGGTGCGCGACGGTCCGCACGGGCCGGTGATCGGGACCTACCGCGTGCTCACGCCCGCGCAGGCACGGCGCATCGGCAGCACCTACACCGACCTCGAATTCGATCTGACCCGACTGCGTGCCTACCGCGAGCGGATGGTCGAACTCGGTCGCAGTTGCGTGCACCGCGAGCACCGCAACGGCGGCGTGATCATGGCGCTGTGGGGTGCGTTGGCGCACTTCATGCAGCGCAACCGGCTCGACGTGATGATCGGTTGCGCCAGCGTGCCCATGCTGCACGAGGGCGTGGTCACGGGCGACATCGCGGCCAGCATCTGGCATCGTGTGCGTCTGACGCATCTGGCCGATGTGGCGCATCAGGTCACACCGCGTCTGCCATTGCCCTTGCAGGCCTGGGCGGTGCATCCCGACATCGAGCCGCCGGCACTCATCAAGGGCTATTTGCGTCTGGGGGCCAAAGTGCTGGGTGCTCCTGCGTGGGACCCTGACTTCAACACCGCCGACCTCCCCATGATGATGAAAATACAGGACATGCCGGCGCGTTACCGCAAACACTTTCTGGGGGCCTGATGGACCTGATTCTGTGGCGCCATGCCGAAGCCGAAGTCCTGCGCGAGGGCAGCGATGACTTGGCGCGCACCCTCACGCCCAAGGGCGAGCGTCAGGCGGCGCGCATGGCCACTTGGCTCGATGGACACTTGCCCGAAGGCACGCGCATCTTGTGCAGCCCGGCGCGGCGTGCCGAGCAAACCGTGCTCGCGCTGGGACGACGCTACAAGTTGCGCGACGAACTCGTCCCCCATGCGCAAGCCGATGAGGTGCTGCGGCTCATCCGCTGGGACCCCCGTCTGGGGCCCCAAGGCAAGGGGCCGGTGCTGTTGGTGGGGCACCAGCCCTGGTTGGGTCAACTCGCGGCGGCGGTGTTGCACATGCCCGAGGCGTCTTGCCCGGTGCGCAAGGCGGCGGTCTGGTGGCTGCGCACGCGCGTGCGCGATGAACAAGCGCAAACCGTGGTGATGACGGTGGCATGTCCGGATTTGCTCTCGCGATCCTGGGACGAACCGACCTGAGTGCGGACGGCTCAGATCAGATGCAGCGCCAGTTGCCAGGGGCTGCGTTCCCAGACCTGGGTCTCCACCTGCAACAGGTGACTCGACTGCGGATGGGCCTCGCGCCAGGCACGCGACAGGTGCAGCGTGAAGCAGCGATCCTCGGGCGACAACGTCAGGTGCAGCGCATCGGTGTCGGGCTCTTGGCGGGCATGGCACACGATCACGGCCAGACGCAAGGCCATGAGCATCTGCGCCAACCCCATGTCGTCGAGCGCGGCCTCCAGCTTGCGCAGCTTGCCTTTGTGACCCAGCACCAGCAAACCCATCTGATGCAACTCGGGCATGCCAAAGCCCAGCATGTCGGCGTTGTCCAGGATGTAAGCCCCATGCTTGTGGTAATCGCTGTGCGAGATGGCCATGCCGACTTCATGGAGTTGACAGGCCCAGCCCAGCATGCGGGCCAGTTCGTCATCGTCGTGGGCGGCTTGTGTCTGACGCAGGAATCGCAACGCCTGACGTTGCACGCGCTCGGCCTGTGCCAAGTCCACGCCGAGCTTGATGGCCAGCCGATTCACCGAGGTGTCGCGCGTGTCGCGGCTGTGGTCGGCCCGCTCCACCATCTCGAACAACACACCCTGGCGCAGAGCGCCCTCGGCCACGTGCAGGGTGTCGATGCGCAACAGGCCCATCAACGCGTGCAGCACGCTGACACCGCCGCCGATGACGGCGCGGCGGTCCTCCTTCAACCCTTCCAGGTGCACGGCGTGGACATGCCCTGCGCGCAGCAGGCATTTGCGCAGCCAGCGCACGCCCTCCAATTCGATCACCCCCTCTGGCCAGCCAGCCTGGGCCAGGATCTCCGCCACCGCGCTCACCGTTCCTGAGGCGCCGTAGGCCACGTCCCATTGCGTGCGCGGGTACAGCGTCAGCGCTTCTTCGAGCACGGCTTGTGCGGCGATTTCGGCACGTTGCAGCGCTTGCTCGGTGAGCCGTCCCTGCGGGAAATATTTCATCGACCACGACACGCTGCCCAAGCGGAACGAATGCGTCTCGTGGGCCGTGCGGTCTTGTCCCAGGATCAACTCGGTCGAGCGTCCGCCAATGTCCACCACCAGCCGGCGCTCCTGGCTTTGCGGCAGCATCTGGGCCACGCCCTGGTAAATCAGCCGTGCCTCTTCAGTGCCTGCGATCACCTCGATGGGAAAGCCCAAGCGCTCGCAGCCTCGGTGCAGAAAGGCATCGCGGTTGCGGGCCTCGCGCAGCGTTTGCGTGGCCACCGCGCGCACCTGTCGGGGTTTGAAGCCTTGCAGCCGCTCGCTGAAACGGGCCAGGCAGTCCCAGCCGCGCTGCATGGCGTCCTCGGTCAGATGGCGCTCGTCGTCGAGACCGCCGCCCAGCCGCACCGTCTCCTTGAGTTGATCGATGCGATGGATCTGCCCGTGCTCGTAGCGCCCGATTTCCAAGCGAAAGCTGTTCGAGCCCAAGTCCACCGCTGCCAACAAGGTTCCTTCTTTCATGGCAGCCATGGTAGCGGCGCTGTGTGACAAGTCTGTGTCGTTTGTCATTGAGCCGTCACGCCGCCGTCATGTCGACTTCCTAAAATCGGGTCATGCACCCATCAACCCCCCTCCGCCTGACGCGACGGGTTGTCTGCGCTCTGGCGATGGCGGCGAGCCTGCCGTCGGTCTGGGCACAGTCCAACTCGCCCGAGTTCGAGGACCGCACCGCGCGTTACCAGTTGACCTACAACTGGCAGCGCCATCCGGCTTTTGCCGCGCGCACCGCCGACGGCCCCAACAGCCTATCGTCGTCGGCCGAGCGCATGTACACCTTCTCGGCCACCGCGCATTGGGGCTTTCGGCCCTGGCAGGGCGGCGAGCTGTACTTCAACCCCGAGGTCATCCAGGGCTTGCCGTTCTCGGGCAATGTGATCGGCTTGGGTGGTTTCACCAATGGCGAGATCACGCGGGCGGGCGGCACCACGCCCAAGGCCTATCGGCAGCGGCTGTTTTTGCGTCAGACCTGGGGACGCGGCGGTGGACGCGAAGCGGTCGAGGCCGACTTCAACCAGATGGCCGGCACCGTGGATCGCAACCGCACGGTCCTGACCGTTGGCAACTTCTCGGTGCTCGATGTGTTCGACGACAACACCTATGCCAAAGACCCTCGCACCCAGTTCATGAACTGGAGCCACTGGACCTATGGCGCTTACGACTACGCCGCCGATGCGCGTGGCTACGGTTGGGGTGCAGCGCTGGAGTGGTTCCAAGACAACTGGGCCTGGCGCGTGGCGCGCATGACCGGTCCGAAGGACCCCAATGGTTTGCCCGCGGACTTCAACCTGCTCCACCACTACGGCGATCAGTTCGAGGTCGAGCGCAGCCACACCCTCAGCGACGAGCAGGGGAAGCTGCGGGTGCTGTTGTGGCGCAACCGCGCGCGACTGGCGAGCTTTCAGGATGCCACGCAGTGGTGGATGCAACAGACGCCGTTGGCGCGACAAGCCATCACCGGACCGGACGCTTTGGTGGCGGTGCGCCAGTCGGACAAAACCAAATACGGCCTGGGCCTGAACCTGGAGCAGGCGATCCGCCGCGACATCGGTTTCTTCTGGCGTGCCATGAAGGCCGATGGCCGTACCGAGACCCACGCCTTCACCGAGATCGACCGTTCCCTGTCCACCGGCGTGCTGGTGCAGGGCACACGCTGGGGGCGGGCACAAGACAGCGTGGGGCTGGCCTGGGCGCGCAATGCCTTGTCCGCCGATCGACGTGACTTTCTGGCGGCGGGTGGGATTTCCTATTTCCTGGGGGATGGCAGCTTGAACTACCGGCCCGAGACGATTTGGGAAAGCTTTTACAGCCTGCACGTCTACCCAGGCACCTGGCTGACCGCCAATTACCAGCGCATCGCCAACCCCGGCTACAACGCCGACCGTGGGCCGGTGCATGTGTACGCCCTGCGCCTGCACGCCGAGTTCTGAAGTTCTGTGCGTGTGAGGGCGTTTGTGTCACACGCCTGTCACACACGCCCGATACAGTGCCCTCATCGTTCAACTGTTTGAGGACATTTCCATGCCACACAAGCGCATCACTTCCATCCTGTCGGTCTCGATCTGGGCCTTGGCCGGATGGGGCTCATCGGTGGCCCTGGCCCAGGACATCACGGGCGCGGGCGCGAGCTTTCCGGCTCCGATCTACAGCAAATGGGCGGCGGAGTACAACAAGTCCACCGGCCACAAGGTGAACTACCAATCGGTGGGTTCGGGGGCCGGCATCAAGCAAATCGATGCCAAGACGGTGGACTTCGGCGCGTCGGACATGCCGCTCAAGGACGAAGACCTGGCGCAAAAAGGTCAATTGCAATTTCCGACGGTGATCGGCGGCGTGGTGCCGGTGGTCAACATCGCTGGCATCAAGCCGGGTGAGCTCAAGCTCACGGGCGAGGTCTTGGGTGACATCTACCTGGGCAAGATCAGCAAATGGAACGACGCCGCCATCAAGGCGCTCAACCCGGGCCTGAGCCTGCCCGATGACGCCATCACCCAGGTGCGCCGCTCCGACGGCTCGGGCACCACGTTCTTGTTCACCAACTACCTGAGCAAGGTCAACGCCGACTGGAAAGCCAAAGTGGGCGACGGCACGGCGGTCAACTGGCCGGTGGGCGCCGGTGGCAAAGGCAACGAGGGCGTGGCCGCGTTTGTGACGCGTCTGCCCAATTCGATCGGTTACGTCGAATACGCCTACGTCAAGCAAAACAAGATGGTCTATGTGCAGATGAAAAACGCAGCCGGTCAGTTCGTCTCGCCCGACGACGTGACTTTCAAGGCCGCAGCGGCCGGCGCTGACTGGAACAAAAGTTTCTACCAGGTGCTGACCAACCAGCCGGGTAAGGAGTCCTGGCCCATCACCGGTGCCACCTTCATCCTGATGCACAAGGTGCAGGACAAGGCCGACAAGGCGTCTGCCGTGCTCAAGTTCTTCGACTGGAGTTACAAGAACGGCGACAAAGTGGCCGATGATCTGGACTACGTGCCCATGCCCGCCAGCGTGAAAGACGCGATCCGCAAGTCCTGGGGTCAGATCAAGGACAGCAGCGGCAAGAGCGTGGCGTTTTAAACCTTCTTTTCCTGTTGCATGACTGCACCACACGCTTCCTCTGCCATGTCCATCAACCGGTTCATCGACCGGTTGTTTGGTTGGGCCGCCTTGGCGGCGGCCTGGCTGACCTTGCTCTTGCTGGCGGGCATCTTGTTGTCCCTGGTCATTGGCGCCTGGCCGGCCATCGAGGCTTACGGCCTGGGCTTTCTGGGGCGCACGGTGTGGGACCCGGTGAAGAACGATTACGGTGGGTTGGTGATGATTTACGGCACCCTGGCCACCTCGCTGATCGCGCTGGTGATCGCGGTGCCGGTGAGTTTTGGCATCGCCCTGTTTCTGACCGAACTCTCGCCGGCCTGGCTCAAGCGCCCGTTGGGCACGGCCATCGAGTTGCTGGCGGCCATTCCCTCCATCGTCTATGGCATGTGGGGCTTGTTGGTGTTTGGGCCGATCCTGGCCACCTGGGTGCAGATGCCGCTGCAGAAATGGCTCAGCGATGTGCCTTACCTGGGCGCGTTCGTGTCGGGGCCGCCGGTGGGCATTGGCATTTTGTCGGCCGGCATCATCCTGGCCATCATGATCATTCCCTTCATCGCCTCGGTGATGCGCGATGTGTTCGAGGTCACCCCGCCGTTGTTGAAAGAGTCGGCCTATGGCCTGGGCTCGACCACCTGGGAGGTGGTGACGCAGGTGGTGTTGCCCTACACCAAGGCCGGCGTGATCGGTGGCATCATGCTTGGACTGGGGCGTGCGCTGGGCGAGACCATGGCGGTGACCTTCGTCATTGGCAACATGAACCAACTCAACTCGCTCAGCGTGTTCGAAGCGGCCAACAGCATCACCTCTGCGCTGGCCAATGAATTTGCCGAAGCCGGCGAGGGCTTGCACCAAGCCTCGTTGATGTACCTGGGCCTGATTCTGTTTTTCATCACCTTCGTCGTGTTGTCGCTGTCCAAGGTGTTGCTGGCGCGCATGCGCCGAGGCGAGGGGGCATCCGCATGAATTCGACCGCGCGCGATTTCGATGCGCAACGCCTGGCGCGCTATGCGGCGCGCCGTCGCGTCAACCGCATCGCTTTGTTTCTGGCCCTGTCGGCGATGGCCTTTGGCCTCGTCTGGCTGGTGTGGATTTTGTGGGAGACCTTGCGGCTGGGCCTGGCCGGCCTGAGCTGGGCGGCCCTGAGCGAGATGACACCCGCACCCAACGACGCCGGCGGCTTGGCCAACGCCATCTATGGCTCGTTCCTGATGGTTTTGCTCGCCACTTGCATCGGCACGCCCATCGGTGTGATGGCTGGCATTTATCTGGCCGAGTATTCGCCCAAGAGCACCCTGGCCAGTGTGACGCGTTTCGTCAACGACATCTTGCTGTCGGCACCGTCCATCGTCATTGGTTTGTTCGTCTACACCCTGGTGGTGGCGCGTTTCAAGTCGTTCTCGGGCTGGGCGGGTGTGGTGGCCTTGTCGCTCATCGTCATCCCCGTGGTCATCCGCACCACCGAGAACATGCTGCAACTGGTGCCCGCTGGCTTGCGCGAGGCCGCCTATGCGCTGGGCACGCCGAAGTGGAAGGTCATTCTCAGCATCACCTTGCGCGCTGCGCGTGCCGGCGTGGTGACGGGCGTGCTGCTGGCGGTGGCGCGCATCTCGGGCGAGACCGCGCCCCTGTTGTTCACCGCCTTGAGCAACCAGTTCTGGACCTCCAGCCTGTCCGAGCCGATGGCCAGCTTGCCGGTGACGATTTTCAAGTTCGCCATGAGCCCCTATCAAAACTGGCAGGAGCTGGCTTGGGCCGGTGTGTTCCTGATCACGGTGGCGGTGCTCGGCCTCAACATTCTGGCGCGTGTGCTCACGCGTCACCCCCGATAAACAAGGACGCCCATGTCTGACACTGCGCCCACCCCCGCCAAGATTTCGGTGCGTGGACTGAATTTCTTCTACGGCAAGTTCCACGCGCTCAAGAACATCCACCTCGACATTCCTGAGAAACAGGTCACGGCCTTCATCGGGCCGTCGGGCTGCGGCAAGTCCACCTTGCTGCGCACCTTCAACCGCATGTTTGAGCTCTACCCCGAGCAGCGCGCCGAAGGTGTGATCGAGTTCGACGGTGAAAACCTGCTGACCTCGCGCCGTGACGTGGCATTGATTCGCGCCAAGATCGGCATGGTGTTTCAAAAGCCCACACCGTTCCCGATGTCGATCTACGACAACATCGCCTTTGGCGTGAAGCTGTTCGAGAACCTGCGCACCAGCGACATGGACGACCGCGTCGAGTGGGCCTTGCGCAAGGCCGCGCTGTGGACCGAGGTCAAGGACAAGCTGCACCAGAGTGGCTCGGGGCTGTCGGGCGGTCAGCAGCAACGCCTGTGCATTGCACGGGGCATCGCCATCAAGCCCGAGGTCTTGCTGCTCGACGAGCCGTGCTCCGCGTTGGACCCGATCTCGACGGCCAAGATCGAAGAACTCATCATCGAGTTGAAGCAGGATTACACCGTCGTCATCGTGACGCACAACATGCAGCAAGCCGCGCGTTGCAGCGACAACACCGCCTACATGTACCTCGGCGACCTGGTGGAGTTCGGCAAGACCGATCAGATTTTCTTCAAGCCCCAGCGCCAGGAAACCGAGGACTACATCACCGGCCGCTTCGGCTGATTTCAGGGAGATTCACATGCCGGACAAACACCTCTCATCGCAGTTCGACGCCGACCTCAACGCCATCTCTTCGCGGTTGATGGAGCTGGGTGGCTTGGTCGAATCGCAAATCCGTCAGGCCATCCATGCCCTGGCCCAATTCAGCAACGAGGCGGCCGAAGACGTGTTGCACCTCGAAACCAAAGTCAACGCGTTGGAGGTCGAGATCGACCGCGAGATCTCGTCCACCATTGGCCGCCGCCAGCCGACGGCGCGCGATTTGCGCTTGCTCATGGCCATGTCCAAAACCACGGCCAACCTCGAGCGCGTGGGCGATGAAGCTGCCAAGATCGCGCGCATGGTCAAGTCCATCGTCGAAGGCGGCACGCCGCGCACGCTGCCGTCGAGCGATCTGCGCGTGTCGGCCGAGCTGGCTTCGGGGCTGCTGCGCAAAGCCCTGGATGCGCTGGCGCGCCTGGATGTGTCGGCGGCGGTGAGCATCCTGCGCGAAGACGACCAGATCGACCAGGAGTTCGATGGCTTTGTGCGCAAGCTCATCACTTACATGATGGAAGACCCGCGCACCATCTCCGCCAGCTTGGACCTGCTGTTCATCGCCAAGGCGATTGAACGCATCGGGGACCACGCCAAGAACATTGCTGAGTTCATCATCTACATCGTCAAGGGCGAGGATGTGCGCCACACACCACTGGCCAGCGTCGAGTCGTCGATGGGAGAGCGCAGCGCATGAAGCCCCCCCGCGTGCTGCTGGTGGAAGATGAGCCGGCGATTGCCGAGCTGATCGCAGTCAATCTGCGCCACCATGGCTTGTTGGCGGTGATGGCCGAGGACGGCGAAGCCGCGCAGCGCGAAATCGACGCTGTGCTGCCCGATGTCATCTTGCTCGACTGGATGCTGCCTGGCATCAGCGGTCTGCAACTGGCGCGCCGCTGGCGTGCCGACCCGCGCACCAAGACCATTCCCATCCTCATGCTCACCGCGCGCGGTGACGAGCCGGACAAGGTGGCGGGATTGGATGCCGGCGCAGACGACTACATCACCAAGCCGTTCTCCACGCAGGAACTGCTGGCCCGCATCCGCGCGGTGTTGCGCCGGCGCGCGCCCGAGCAAGCCAGCGATGTGGTGCGCCTGGGTGATCTGATGCTCGACGGCACCACCCACCGCGTGAGTTACCGCGACGAACCGCTGCGCTTGGGACCGACCGAGTTCAAGTTGCTCAACTACCTCATGCACCACGCCGAACGGGTGCACAGCCGTGCCCAACTGCTCGACCGCGTGTGGGGCGACCATGTGTTCATCGAAGAGCGCACGGTGGACGTGCACATCAAGCGTCTGCGCGAGGCTCTGGGTGAAGCCGGGGCCATGATCGAAACCGTGCGGGGTGTGGGTTATCGCCTCACGGCCCAGGTCTGACGGGACACCCATGACGGCGCGTTTGTTCAGCCTGCTGGTGTTGCTGCTCATCGGTGGCGCGGCGGGGCTGATCTGGGCCGACGCCAACACGGCATCCGACGGCTTGATCGACGTCTTGATCGGGCTGTTGGTGGGAGCCTGTCTGTGGTGGTTGCTCGATGTCTGGCGTGGCTTGCGGGTGCTGGCCTGGCTGCGCCGCGAAAGCGACGAGTTGCCCACCCACTGGGGCTTGTGGGGCCAGGTGGTGGACCGCGTGCACCGTCTGCTGCGCGACCGTGATCGGGCCCTGGCCCAGTCCGATCAACGCCTGCGCGATTTCCTGTCGGCCATCCAGGCCTCGCCCAACGGCGTGGTGCTGCTCGACGCGCAGGGGGCGATTGAGTTTTGCAACCAGACGGCCGCGCAGCAGCTGGGACTGGAGCCGCAACGCGACCATTTGCAACGCATCGGCAACCTGATCCGCGATCCCGTCTTTGCCGCCTACATGCAGCACGGCGACTCGGACAGCGCCATCGTCATCGCCGGACGCAACCACAGCCCGGAGCGGCCGGTGCGCATCTCGGTGCAACGCCACGCCTACGACCAAGGCAAGCAGTTGCTGTTGACGCGCGATGTGACGGCGTTGGAGCAGGCTGAGGCCATGCGCCGCGATTTCGTGGCCAACGTCTCGCACGAGATCCGCACGCCGCTGACGGTGCTCAGCGGTTTTGTCGAAACCTTGCAGACCCTTGCCCTGTCCGACGAGGAACGTTCACGCTATCTGGCGTTGATGGCCTCCCAGGCCCAGCGCATGCAAAGTCTGGTGGCTGACCTGCTCACCTTGTCGCGGCTGGAGGGCAGCCCCGAACCGGGTTTGGGCGTGGCGTTGACGGTGGCCGACTGGCTGCGCCGTTGCGAGGAAGAGGCCCGCGCTTTGTCGGACCAACTGACCCGCGGGGGCGCTGCGCAGCAGTTGCGGGTGGGGCATGCGATCGACCTGTCGCATGCCGTGGTGCTGGGCGACGCACGGGAGCTGCAAAGTGCCTTGTCGAATTTGCTCAGCAACGCGGTGCGCTACACGCCGGCGGGTGGTTCGATCGAGGTTTGGGCGCAGCCCATGCCCGATGGGAGTTTGAGCCTGTCGGTGCGCGACAGCGGTCCTGGCATGGCGGCCGAACATTTGCCACGACTGACCGAACGCTTTTATCGCATCGACCGCAGCCGCTCCCGCGAGAGCGGTGGCACAGGACTGGGCTTGGCCATCGTCAAGCATGTGATGCAACGCCACGGCGGCAGTCTGAACATCAGCAGTCAACTGGGGCAGGGCAGTTGTTTCACCCTGTTGCTGCCGCCACAACGCTGGCGCTCTGGCGACTGAGCCCGCTCAGGCGCTGGCTGCCGACGCCGACTGGCTGCGCCGCCACAGCAGCGGTGCCAGCACCAGACAGGTCAGGGCCAAGGCCAGCATCGCCGCTTGCCAAAACGACAGGGGCGATTGCCGCGCCAGCCCGAATGCGGCCCAGGTGCTGGGACTGTGATAGGCCAGTGCATAGCCCCCGGCCAGACCCACGCCCCACAGCAGCACCGAATACGTCAACAGTGGGCGCACGGTGACACGGTAGCAGCGCAACGCGAACACCAGAAACACCTGCAAGCCATCGACCCAGTGGTACAGGGCCAGCCAGCCCAGCAGCTCGGTGGCCACGGGCAGCACAGTGGGCGAGGGCGTGTAAAAGCCCGCGATGGCCGCTCGGCTGAGCCACACCAGCAACGCCATGCACGCACTGCCCGCCAGCACCAAAGTCAGACCCATGCGCAGGCTATGACGCGCCTGTGCGGGCTGCCCTGCGCCCAGCCAGTGGCTGATGCGTGCGCTCGACGCGATGGCCAGCGACAGCGGCAGCATGTACAGACACGCCGCCATGTTGGAGATGATCTGGTGACTGGCCGAGGCGATCACGCCCAGGCGTGCGACAAAGAGCGCCACCAGCGTGAAGGAGGTGACCTCCACCGCAATCGTCAGTCCGCTGGGCACGCCCAGGCGCAGAAAGCTGCGCAGCGTGGGGCCGTGTGGGGCTTCGGGGCGACGCCACAGGTGCATGGTCCGGTAGATCTCGCCGTGACGCAGCATCAGCGCCGCCATCGCCACCATCAGGTGGTTGACGATCACCGTGGCCCAGGCGCAGCCGGCCAGTCCCATCGGCTCGAACCAGCCGGGCCAGCCCAGCACCAGCAGCAAAGACAGCGGCACCTTGACGCCCAGTGCCGCCACTTGCAGCCAGGTCACCAGCTTGGGACGCCCCAAGGCTTGGTTGAGCGTGCCGTAGAGCCGAAACAGCAGCGAGGCCGGTGCCGAGAGGGCGACGATGCTCAGGTAGTCGCGCACCGGCGTTTGCAACTCGCCCGGCACCCCGGTCCAGCCCAGTAAGGGCCCGGGACTGAGCAACAGCGCCACAGCGATGCCGCTGGTCAAAAGCCAGATGTACAGCGCCTGACGCACCGAGCGTCCGAGCGCCTCATGGCGTTGCGCGCCGTGCAACTCGGCCCAGATGGGCAACAGGCCTTGCAGGATGCCCATCAGGCTGATGTGGACGGTGATGTAGGTGGCCGATGCCACCGAGAGCGCGGCCAGCGCGGCGTCGGCGTAGCGTGCGGCGACCCAGGTGTCGGTCAGGCCAAAGGCCATGACCGCCAGTTGGCCCACCAGCACCGTGGCGGCGTGGTGCAGGATGATCCGACGCTCGCTCATGGGCCCCGACGGCGATACAGCGTGATGTCCTCGTCGTTGTCGGAAGGACGCCGCACGGTCTGGATGCGTTGCCATTGCCGCAGTGCGACCACCTGGGCCAGCTCGGGCCGCAAGTCGTTGTCCACCAACAGCCAGCGACAGGCCGATGCGTCCTCGCCGTCGATGTCAGGCAGGGCGTGCACGCGCAACTGGCCGTGGTACTGGAAGGCGGTCATCTGTCCGAGGTTGAGACCGTATCCCAGCACGCATTCGCGGGCCTCGCCACCGTGGCGCGCCATGATGGTCTGGATCTGTCGCACCCAGGGTTGGTAGCTGCGCGCGTAGTCCATCAGCGGCAGCCACAGGGTCATCAAGAGCAGCCAGCACAGCGCGGCGCCGCCAGCGGGCAGCACCAGGCTCTTCCACAACGGGTGGCGGTGTCGCCCGACACGCCAGTGCACCAGCGCCGCCCACGCCAGCGTGGCCAGCGCGGCCAGCACCAGCGCCCACACATCCAACCGGGGCTCGTAACCCGGAAACAGGCGAACCACGTTGGCCGCGGGTTGTGGTGGCCAGCCGGTTTGCATGGCCAGCCACACGACCCAGATGATGAAGGCGCAGCCGGTGAAAAACAGCAAGGTGAACCAGTCGATGAACGCTGCCACGCTGCGACGCAGGGTGGGCAGAGCGAAGGCGGCCAAGCAGGCCAGTGCCGGCAAGGACAACAGCAAGGTGCGCTCGGGCGAGGGCGTGGCCAAGGTGGTGGCACCCACCAGCAACGCCAGCCACAGTGGCAGCATGAGGTGGCGGCTCCAGCGTTGTGACCACCAGTGATGTCGCCAACGCCACAAGGTCCACAGGGCCAAGGGCCACACCGGCCAGGTGAACCAGGCGATCAGGCGCAACAGACTGCGCCATTGCGCGGTGTCTTGCGGCAGAGGCTGCAAGCGCCATTGCCAGACTTCGAGCAGGCTGGCCAGCACGGCAGAGGCCAAACCCATGAGCAGCAAACCGATGGCGTGGCGTCGCGCGGTGGCGGCGTCCACGCTGTGGTGATCGAGCAGGCACAGCAGGCCACTGCCAGCGGCTAGCAGCACGGCAAAGCTGGGCGCGCCGCTGAGTGTCAGACCCAGCAAGCCCAGGGCCAGAGCCGTCAAGCTGTAGCGCGGGTGATAGGGCAAGGCAGCGATGCCGTAAAAGGCCAGACTCACAAACGCCAATTGGGCCAGCACCACACCGATTTCATGCGACGGCAGCGACAGCCCCAGCGTGGCGATCATGGCCAGCAGGGCGGCGTCGGCGATGGTGCGGGCGTAGTCTTTCGGGCGTGCTTCACCACCGAAGGCAAATGCCACCGGCTGGGCCTGCGGGCTGAGTGCCAGGTAATAGCAGCCGTACCAAGTGGCCGCCAGGGTCAAGGCCGACAGCAGCACAAATGGCAGGCGTGCGGCCAGTGCCGCCGACAGCCATGCAGGCTTGAGCCCAATGGCCCAAGCGCCGAGCCAATACGGCAGCAGGGCTTCGAGTTCGGGGGCCTGCCCCCACAAGGTGGGTTGCCACCAGTCGCTCAAACCTTGCGCCAAGGCCAGCATTTGGCCGAAGGTGGCGATCTCGTCGCCCTTCCAGGGCTCCCGTCCAAAGAAGCCAGGCAACACGTAGGCCAGACAAAACAGCCACAGCGCCAGGCGAGGCAGTCGGCGCACGGCGCTGTCCGGAACGATGGCAGGGGTGGGGGTGTTCACAACGGGCTCGGGAGGGGCCGCTCAGTTTATGCCAACAAGAAAAAAGGCAGCTCGGAGGACCGGGCTGCCTTGCTTGCGAAGCGCCGAGGGTTACTTGGCGACTTTGGCGTATTTGTTGCGGAAGCGCTCGACGCGACCACCCATGTTGTCCACCGACTTCTGGGTGCCGGTGTAGAAGGGATGCGATTCGCTGGTGGTATCGAGCTTGAACAGCGGCAGTTCGCGGCCGTCGTCCATCTTCACGGTTTCCTTGGTGTTGACGCAGGAGCGGGTGACGAACTTGAAGCCGTTGGACATGTCAACGAAGCACACGTCACGGTAATCGGGGTGGATGCCTTCTTTCATGGGGATTCTCCGGTAGCCACGGTAGCCGTGCCGACCCATTCGACACACTTTCCGCAAAGCGCACAATTATGCCAGAAACCGACCGGGCTTTAGCTTTGCAACCCCAGCGCGAACGGCAGGCTGAGCATGCCCATCAAGGTCGACAGCGTGACCAGGGCGGCCACGTAAGCCCCGTTGTAGCCCATGCGCACAGCCAGCACATAACCGCTGGAGGCGGTGGGTAGGGCCGAAAACGCCAGCAGCACCGTGGTCTGCACGGCGTCCAGGCCAAACCACCGGGCCAAGCCCCAGGCCAGCACCGGTGCCAGCAGGTGACGGATCAGCAGGACGCACACGGCGAGCGACTTGGCCGCTGCCAGCGAGCTCAGTTGCATGCCGGCACCCGCGGCCAACAATCCCAGCGCCAAGGACGCCGCCCCGATGCGTTGCAGGCTGGGGGCCATCCATTCAGGAATGCGCAAGCCCAGCAGGTTGGCCAGCAAGCCCGTGGCGGTGGCGATGATGAGCGGGTTGCGCACCAGCTCGCGCACAAACCCCCGTTGGGCATGGCGTGCCATGGGCCAGACCGCAGCCACGTTGAACAGGGGCACACAGACCCCGATCAAGACCGCAATCAGCAACAAGGCCGATGGTCCCGCGACGCGCTCGGCCAGGGCCAGGGCGATGAAGGAGTTGAAACGAAACCCGACTTGGGCCGACGCCGCATGCAGACGCGGGTCGATGTGCCGCCCCACCCAGGGCAGATGTGGCAGGGCATAGGCCGCAGCAATGCAGCACAGTCCCAGCGAGAGACCGGCGCCCATGAGGTGGGAGGCTGCTTCCAGATCGATGGGCGTGCGGACGATGGAGTGAAACAGCAGCACCGGAAACAGAAAGAAATACACCAAGCGCTCGGCGTGTTCCCACACCGGGCGGTCCAACGCTGTGTAGCGGCAAATCACATAACCGCACAGAATCAGCGAGAAATCGGGAAACAGCAGTTGAGCGTAGTTCACGCACCAAGCATAACGGTCTGTTGCGCAGTTTCCCCTATGTAGTCGCCACAAACCCTGGCGGGACTCCCAGAGGCGGTAGGATTGATTCGTTCAACATCACCGAGGAGGTTCCCGATGCTGCGTCGCTCATTGTTTGCCCTGTCCCTGACGGCCTTGGCCACGGCTGCCCTGGCCGATAACTACCCAAGCAAACCCATCACCTTGCAGGTCCCCTTTGCCCCGGGTGGAACCACCGACATCGTGGCCCGCACGATTGCCGATCCGCTGGGCAAGATCCTGGGCCAGCCGGTGGTGGTGATCAACAAGGCCGGCGGTGGCGGTGTGGTCGGTGCGACGGAGACGGCCAAGGCCACACCCGACGGCTATTCGCTCGGCGTGGCGACGGTGTCGACCACGGCAGCCAATCCGGCCATCAACCCGCGCATCAGCTACAACCCGCTGACCGACTTCACGCCCATCATCAACGTGGCGGCCACGCCCAACATCATTGCCGTGCACCCGACTTTCCCCGCCAAGGACTACAAGGCCTTTGTCACGGAGGTCAAGCGCAGCCCGGGCAAATACTCGTTCGCCTCGTCGGGCACGGGCGGCATCGGGCACCTGCAGATGGAGCTGTACAAAAACCTCAGCGGCACTTTTGTGACGCACATCCCCTACCGCGGTGCGGGTCCAGCCCTCAATGACACCGTGGCGGGCCAGGTGCCCATCATCTTTGACAACCTGCCTTCGGCCCTGCCGTTCATCAAGGAGAACCGCCTGGTGCCCATCGTGGTCGCTGCACCGCAGCGCCTTGCCGTGCTGCCCCAGGTGCCCACCTTCAAGGAGGTGGGGCTGGAGCCGGTCAACCGCATGGCGTATTACGGCATCTATGGCCCCAAGGGCCTGCCCAAGGACGTGGTCGACAAGATCAACGCGGGCGTGCGCAAGGCCCTGGAAGATCCGGCGGTGCGCAAGCGCATCGAGGACACGGGCTCGCTGGTGGTGGCCAACACCCCCGAGCAATTCGCCGCTCAGATCCGTGCCGAGTACGAGGTCTACAAGAAAGTTGTGACCGAGCAAAAGCTTTCACTGGACTGAGGCTGTGGCGGCCACGCCATTGGGCACACCCCCGCCACAGGTGGCCGCTTTCATCGATGCCCTGTGGCTGGAAGAGGGCCTGTCGGCCAACACCTTGGCCGCCTATCGACGCGATTTAGAGGGGCTGGCGCTGTGGTTGGCTTCGCGCCAGACCGATTTGCTCAGGGTCGTCGAAGCCGACCTGCAAGCCTACTTTGCAGCGCGCCACGCCCAGACCCGCGCCACCACCGCCAACCGTCGTCTGACGGTGTTCAAACGTTTTTTTCGTTGGGCCTTGCGCGAGCGTCTGATCGCGGGCGATCCGACCTTGCGCTTGATGCCGGCCCGACAGCCTTTGCGGGTGCCCCAGTCCCTGACCGAGGCCCAAGTTGAGGCCTTGCTGGCTGCGCCCCGCGTGGACACGCCGCTGGGGCTGCGTGATCGTGCCATGCTGGAGTTGCTCTATGCCAGCGGGCTGCGCGTGAGCGAGCTCGTGGGCTTGAAAACTTTGCACATTGGCTTGAACGAGCAGGTGGTGCGGGTGCTGGGCAAGGGCAACAAGGAGCGTTTGGTGCCCTTCGGTGAAGTCGCCAACGAGTGGTTGACGCGCTACTTGCACGAGGCCCGACCCGCGCTGTTGGGGGGGCACCAGACCGAGGCCTTGTTCGTCACCGCGCGCGGGCGTCATGCGGGGGAGGCCATGACGCGCATGATGTTCTGGACCCTCATCAAGCGCTACGCCCGACAGGCGGGTATCGAGGTGCCGATGTCGCCGCACACCTTGCGCCATGCCTTTGCCACGCACTTGCTCAACCACGGCGCTGACCTGCGTGCGGTGCAGATGTTGCTGGGCCATGCCGATATTTCCACCACCACCATCTACACCCACATCGCCCGCGAGCGGCTCAAGAGCTTGCACGCGCAGCATCACCCTCGGGGTTGAGCGGGTGGCGCTTGGCCGCGTCAGCTGCCCAACAAGTAGCTCAGTTCCAGTTCGGTGAATCCAGCGCGCAGTCGTGCGGACGTGTTGAAGGGGGGCTTCAAGCGCGGCGCTTCGTAGCGACGGACCAACTCGCCGTACAGCGCCACGGGGTCCAGACCGCGTTGCTCGCACAGCCAACGGTACCAGTGGTTGCCGATGGCGACATGGCCCACTTCGTCGCGCAGGATCACGTCCAGCAGCTCGACGGCACGCCAGGTGTCCGGGGTGTTGGCCTTGCGCAGCTTGTCTTGGATCAGGGGCGTGGCGTCCAGCCCACGTGCTTCGAGGGTGCGCGGTACCAACGCCATGCGGGCCACGATGTCGTCGGCGGTTTTCACGCACATCTGCCACAACCCATCGTGGGCATCAAAGTCGCCGTAGTGCCAGCCCAGGTGCTGCAAGTGGGTTTGCAGCATGTCAAAGTGCTGCGACTCTTCGTAGGCCACGCGCAACCAGTCGTCGTAGAACTCGGCGGGCATGTCGTTGAAGCGCCAGACCGCGTCCAGCGCCAGGTTGATGGCGTTGAATTCGATGTGGCAGACCGCGTGCAGCAAGGCGGCCAAGCCTTCTGGCGTGAACGGCGTGCGCGTGGGCACTTCTTTGGGCGGGCGCAGACGTGGCTGCTCGGGTCGTCCCGGCACCTTGGCATCGGGTGGCAAATCGGGTCTGGGTGTCACCACCAGTGGGGATTGCGAACGCTCCTGCCACAAGGTCTGCACCGCTTGCACCTTGCGCATGGGTTCACGCAGACACAGGGCCAGGCCAGCGCGCAGGCGCACAGGGGCGGGGGAGGCGAGAGCAGGCATCCCTACAATTGTAGAAACGCAGCGTTGCGCCCCCATCACCCCTTGTCGAGGAGTCAAGACATGGCCGTTTATCAGTTGGACACACTCACCCCCGCCATCGACGACAGCGCCTGGATCGCGGACAACGCCCAGGTGATTGGCGACGTGGTGATGGATGCCAACAGCAGTGTGTGGTTCAGCGCCGTGGTGCGCGGGGATACGGCGCGCATCCACATCGGCGAGGGCACCAACATCCAAGATGGCAGCGTGTTGCATGCCGACGTGGGCGTGCCGCTGACCATTGGTCAGCGCGTCACCGTGGGGCACATGGTGCAGTTGCACGGCTGCACGATTGGCGACGAGTCGCTGATCGGCATCGGCGCGGTGGTGCTGAATCACGCCAAGATCGGCAAGCATTGCTTGGTGGGGGCGGGTTCGCTGGTGACCGAGGGCAAAGAGTTTCCGGATGGCTCCATGATCCTGGGCTCGCCCGCCAAGGTGGTGCGCCAACTCACGCCCGAGCAAATCGAAGGACTGCGCCGCAGCGCGCAGGGCTACATGAACAATGCCCAGCGCTTCAAGCGTGGGCTCAAGAAGTTGGACTGATGTCGTTGTTGCACAAGTTTTTGTTCGAAGGTCTGCCGGTGCGCGGCATGCTGGTGTCACTGGGCGATGTCTGGCAGGAGGTGCTGGCGCGCCGCGCCGACAACCGCGAGACGGGCGCGTACCCCGAGCCGGTGCGGCGTTTGCTGGGCGAGATGACGGCCGCTGCGGTGCTGATGCAATCCAACATCAAGTTCCACGGTGCATTGGTGATGCAGATCATGGGCGATGGCCCGGTGAAGCTGGCCGTGGTCGAAGTGCAACCCGATCTGCGTTTTCGCGCCACCGCCAAAGTGGTGGGTGAGGTCGGCGACGGAGCGGGTCTGGTCGATTTGGTGAATCGCCAAGGCCAGGGTCGGTGCGCCATCACGCTGGATCCGCTCGACAAGCACCCGGGGCAGCAACCCTACCAAGGTGTGGTGCCGTTGAGCGACACCGAGGGGCAGCCGCTGACCAGTCTGGCTGCCGTCATCGAGCATTACATGTGGCAAAGCGAGCAACTCGACACGCGTTTGATGCTGGCCTGCGATGACCAACGCGCGGCGGGCTTGATGATTCAGCGCTTGCCCGTGACGGGGCAAGACAACTTGTCCGCGCGTTCCAGCGCTGCCGACGAAGACCAACTCGGGCACAACGAAGACTACAACCGCATCGCCACCTTGGCCGCCAGCGTGCAGCGCGATGAGTTGCTGGGCCTGGATGCGCAGACCCTGCTGCACCGCCTGTTCTGGGAAGAACAGGTTCGTTTGTTTGATCCGCAAGCGCCGCGCTTTGCCTGTGCCTGCAGCCGCGAGCGCGTCGGTCACATGATTCGCAGCTTGGGTCAGGCCGAGGCCGAGTCGGTGATCGCCGAGCGCAATGAGCTGGAGGTGGGGTGTGACTTCTGTGGTCGCCAGTACCGTTTCGATGCGATCGATGTGGCCCAGCTGTTCAGTGCCCAAGCCACGTCGGCCGGCAGCGCGTCTTTGCAGTGAACGAATTGCTCACGCGCGGGGGCGCGTCAGTTCGGTGAACAGCCGGTGTTCACACGACGGGTCGCTACAGCCCTCACACAGACCTTGCCAGCGGGATGGAATTTCGGTGCGCAGCAGTGGGCGCGCAAGAGCAGGCGCCACGGGCAGCAAAGCGCGTCCAATCGCATGCAGCGCCTGCTGCCAAGCATCCTCGGATGGAATGACTTGGTAACCATGGATCTGCGCCGCCAATGTGGCGCGCAGTGCTCCCAAGGATTCGAACTCGTTGGCGTATGGTGACGGCTCGCAGGCCAAGAGCAAGATCAAGTCGGTGTCGCAGAGGTCGTCCACGGGCCAAGGCACGCACGCTACGCCATCGGGCACTTGTTGCGACAGGGTTTGTGTCCAGGTTGAAATCAGCGCCGCCGGCACACCGGCGACGATCACGCGCAGCAGCGGTGGGCTCACTTCGACATCTGGATGAAGACCTCGTTGGGCTTGACCATGCCGATCTCGGCGCGTGCCCGCTCTTCCACCATCTCTAGGCCGTCTTTGAGGTCGTGCAACTCGGCGCTGAGCCGGTCGTTGGCCAATTGATCGGCCGCGTTTTGCGCTTTTTGTTCCTGCAACTGCTGGCGCAATCGCCAGACGTCAGGAATGCTGCCACGCCCAAACCAGAGCTGGCCCTGCAGCGCCAGCAGCAGGACGATCAGCACGATGTGGAGTGGGCGCAGCATGACGCAGGCGATCAGCGCAGGTTGTAGAAGGCGGCGCGGCCAGGGTACTCGGCGATGTCGCCGAGGTCTTCCTCAATGCGCAGCAACTGGTTGTACTTGGCCATGCGGTCGCTGCGGCTCATCGAGCCGGTTTTGATCTGGCCAGCGTTGAGACCCACGGCGATGTCGGCGATGGTCGAGTCCTCGGTCTCACCCGAGCGGTGGCTGATGACGGCGGTGTAGCCCGCGCGCTTGGCCATCTCGATGGCGGCGAAGGTTTCGGTCAACGTGCCAATCTGGTTGATCTTGATGAGGATGGAGTTGGCAATGTTCTTGTCAATGCCTTCCTTCAGGATCTTGGTGTTGGTCACGAACAGGTCGTCACCCACCAATTGCACCTTGTCGCCCAGACGCTCGGTCAGGTGCTTCCAGCCATCCCAATCGCCTTCGGCCATGCCGTCTTCGATGCTGATGATGGGGTACTTGTCGACCCAGGTGGCCAGCATGTCGGTCCATTGCGCTGCGGTCAGTTGCAGGCCCTCACCGTCGAGGTGGTACTTGCCGTCCTTGTAGAACTCGCTGGAGGCGCAGTCCAGGCCAATGGCGATTTGCTCGCCTGCGGTGTAGCCCGCCGCCGCGATGGCGTCGAGGATCATCTGGATGGCCGCTTCGTGGCTGGGCACGTTGGGTGCGAAACCGCCTTCGTCACCGACGGCGATGCTCATGCCCTTGTCGTGGATGATTTTCTTCAGCGCATGGAACACTTCGGCACCGTAGCGCACGGCCTCGCGGAACGACGGCGCGCCCACCGGGATGATCATCAACTCTTGCAGGTCGAGGTTGTTGTTGGCGTGGGCACCGCCGTTGATGACGTTCATCATCGGCACCGGCAGTTGGCAGCCGTTCATGCCGCCGAAGTAGCGGTACAGCGGCAGGCCCGATTCTTCGGCCGCCGCGCGGGCCACGGCCATCGACACCGCCAGCATGGCGTTGGCGCCCAGGCGGCTTTTGTTCTCGGTGCCATCCAGATCGATCAGGGTCTTGTCCAGAAAGGCTTGCTCGGCGGCGTCCAGGCCCAGCACGGCTTCGGAAATTTCGGTGTTGATGTGCTCGACGGCCTTGAGCACGCCCTTGCCGAGGTAGCGGCTCTTGTCACCGTCGCGCAGTTCGATGGCTTCGCGGCTGCCGGTGGAAGCACCGGAGGGCACGGCGGCGCGGCCCATGGTGCCGGACTCCAACAGCACATCGCATTCCACCGTGGGGTTGCCACGGCTGTCCAAAACTTCACGGCCGACGATATCGACGATTGCACTCATGTGTTTTTCCTTGGATTGAATTTGAAAGTTGAAAAATCAGACGCCCTCGACGATCACCAGGCGCATGATGGCCGCACCTTCGCGCGCGGCGCGGGCCTTGCCGTATTCGGGGGAGTCGTAGAAAGCCTTGGCTGCCGCCACGCTCGGGAACTTGGCGATCACCACGCGTTCGGGCACCCAGTCGCCCTCGATGACTTCGACCGCGCCACCGCGCACGCAGATCTCGGCTTGGTGCGCTTCAAAGGCGGCTGTGGACCACTTGCGGTACTCGGCGTATTGCTCGGGGTTGGTCACACGGACATTGGCGATCAGGTATCCAGCGGGCATGGGGTCTCCTGGGAAATCAGTCGTTGAAGCTGTTTTCGAGCAGCGGTTGTTGTTTGGTCACGCGGTCCAGCGCGAGCAAGGTCTCCAACAGCGCGCGCATGTGTTTGAGCGGCACGGCATTGGGGCCATCGCTCAAGGCTTGCGGCGGGTTGGGGTGAGTTTCCATGAACAGACCCGCCACACCCACCGCCACGGCGGCACGGGCCAGGACGGGCACCATCTCGCGCTGGCCACCTGAACTGGTGCCTTGACCGCCGGGCAGCTGCACCGAGTGCGTGGCGTCGAACACCACGGGCGCACGCGTTTCGCGCAAGATGGCCAGGCTGCGCATGTCGCTGACGAGGTTGTTGTAGCCAAAACTGGCGCCGCGCTCGCAAGCCATGAAGCGGTTGTCATCGAGCCCGGCGTCGCGCGCGGCGGCACGGGCTTTGTCGATCACGTTCTTCATGTCGTGGGGTGCGAGGAACTGCCCCTTCTTGATGTTGACCGGCTTGCCCGAGCGCGCGACCGCATGGATGAAGTCGGTCTGGCGGCACAGGAAGGCGGGCGTTTGCAAGACATCCACCACGCTGGCGACTGCGGCGATATCGGCTTCGGTGTGCACATCGGTGAGCACAGGCACTTGCAGCTCGCGCTTGACCTTGGCCAGGATGGCCAAACCCTGTTCCATGCCGGGGCCCCGAAAGCTGGTGCCGCTGGAGCGGTTGGCCTTGTCGTAGCTGGACTTGAAGATGAAGGGGATGCCCAGGCTGGCGCAGATTTCTTTCAGTGTGCCCGCCGTGTCCATCTGCAACTGCTCGGACTCGATGACGCAAGGGCCAGCGATCAGAAAGAACGGGTGTTCGAGTCCGACCTCAAAGCCGCACAGCTGCATGCTCATGCCACCGCCTTGAGCGTGCGGCGTTGGCCCTGATGCTCCAGTGCCGCCTTGATGTAGGCGTTGAACAGCGGATGGCCGTCCCAGGGCGTGGACTTGAATTCCGGGTGGAACTGCACGCCCATGTACCAGGGGTGCACGGTTTGCGGCAACTCGACGATCTCGGTGAGCTGCTCGCGCTGGGTCAGGGCGGAGATGACCAGGCCCGCTTGGCGCAAGGTGTCGAGGTAGTTGACGTTGGCTTCGTAGCGGTGGCGATGGCGCTCGGTCACGACGCTGCCATAGATGCGGTGGGCCAGCGTGCCTGGGGCCACGTCCGAGCTTTGCGCGCCCAGGCGCATGGTGCCGCCCAGATCGGAGCTGGCGTCTCGCTGCTGGATGGAGCCGTCGGCATCCTTCCACTCGGTGATGAGGGCAATGACGGGATTCGGGCTGTCGGGCGCGAACTCGGTGCTGTTGGCATCCTTGAGACCGGCCACATGGCGGGCGTATTCGATGGTGGCCACTTGCATGCCCAAGCAGATGCCCAGATACGGCACCTTGCCTTCGCGCGCGAAACGGGCCGCGGCGATCTTGCCTTCCACGCCGCGTTTGCCAAAGCCGCCGGGCACCAAGATGGCGTCGTACTTGTCGAGTTTGGCGGTACCTTCGCTCTCCAGCGCTTCGGAGTCGATGTAATCGATCTTCACGCGGGCATGGTTTTTCATGCCGGCATGGCGCAAGGCTTCGTTGAGTGATTTGTAGCTGTCGGACAGATCGACGTATTTGCCGACCATGGCAATCGCCACTTCGGCTTGCGGGTGTTCGACCTCGTGCACCAGATCGTCCCAGCGTTGCAAGTCGGCGGGTTTGGCCACGATGCGCAACTTGTCGCAGATCAGGCGGTCCAGGCCTTGCTCGTGCAGCATGCGCGGCACCTTGTAGATCGAGTCCACATCCCACATGGAGATCACGCCCCACTCGGGCACGTTGGAGAACAAGCTGATCTTGGCGCGCTCGTCCTCGGGGATGGGGCGATCGGCGCGGCACAGCAAGGCGTCAGCCTGGATGCCGATCTCGCGCAGCTTTTGCGCCGTGTGCTGGGTGGGTTTGGTTTTGAGTTCACCTGCCGCTGCGATCCAAGGCACGTAACTCAGATGCACAAACGCGGCATTGTGCGGACCGAGCTTGAGGCTCATCTGGCGCGCGGCTTCCAGGAAGGGCAGGGACTCGATGTCACCCACCGTGCCGCCGATTTCCACGATGGCCACATCGACCGCATCCGGCGTGTCCATGCCGGCGCCACGCTTGATGAACTCCTGAATCTCGTTGGTGATGTGCGGGATGACCTGCACCGTTTTGCCGAGGTAGTCGCCGCGGCGCTCTTTTTCGAGCACGCACTTGTAGATCTGACCGGTGGTGAAGTTGTTGGCCTTCTTCATCCGGGTGGTGATGAAGCGTTCGTAGTGGCCCAGATCGAGATCGGTTTCAGCGCCGTCGTCGGTGACGAACACCTCACCGTGTTGAAACGGCGACATCGTGCCGGGATCAACGTTGATGTAGGGATCCAGCTTGATGAGGGTGACTTTGAGGCCGCGCGATTCAAGGATCGCGGCGAGAGAGGCTGAGGCGATTCCCTTGCCGAGGGAAGACACCACACCGCCGGTGACGAAGACGAATTGGGTCATGTCTGTGCGGGAGACCAATGCTCCCGGGGGAGGTGGTAAAGCCAAATTATAGGCGCTCTGCTACATTGCGCCCTCATCATGTCCGAAGTTCTCGATTTATCTGGCAAGCACATCGTGCTCGGTTTGAGCGGGGGCATCGCCTGCTACAAAGCCGCCGAGTTGTGCCGCGCGATGGTCAAGGCCGGTGCCACGGTGCAGGTGGTGATGACCGAGGCCGCAGCCCAGTTCATCACGCCCGTGTCCTTGCAAGCCTTGTCAGGGCGCAGTGTGTACGTGTCGCAGTGGGACGCCCGCGAGCCCAACAACATGGCGCACATCAACCTGAGCCGCGAGGCCGATGCCATCGTGGTGGCACCGGCCAGCGCGGACTTCATGGCCAAGTTGCTGCACGGGCGCGCCGATGACCTGCTCAGCTTGATGTGTTTGGCGCGTCCGCTGGAGCGTGTGCCTTTGCTGCTGGCGCCTGCGATGAACCGCGAGATGTGGCAACACCCAGCGACACAACGCAACGTGGCGCAACTGCGCGCCGACGGCGCGGTGGTGCTTGATGTGGGCCAGGGCGAACAGGCCTGCGGCGAAACGGGCGACGGGCGCATGCTCGAACCCGATGAAATCTTGCTGGACCTGGTGGCTTGGTTTCAGCCGCGATCTTTGCAGGGACGGCACGTGTTGGTGACGGCTGGGCCGACCTATGAAGCCATCGATCCGGTGCGCGGCATCACCAACCGATCCAGCGGCAAGATGGGCTTTGCCATCGCCCGTGCCGCGCGCGAAGCCGGTGCCACAGTCACCCTCGTGGCCGGGCCAGTTCAGTTGCCAACCCCACGCGGTGTAAGCCGCATCGATGTGCAATCGGCTTTGCAAATGCAAGCTGCTGTGCAAACCCAGGTTGATCAAGCCGATGTGTTCATTGCCACGGCCGCTGTGGCCGATTGGCGTGTGGCCGATGTGGCCGAGCAGAAAATCAAAAAGGACGGGCATGGCGCCATGCCCGCTTTGTCGTTCGTCGAGAACCCCGACATCCTGGCGGGCGTGGCCTCCAGCGCACGGGCGCGCGAGGGGCGTCTGTATTGCGTGGGTTTTGCCGCCGAGAGCCACGACTTGCTCACCCACGCGCAAGCCAAGCGCGAGAAAAAGGGCGTGCCCCTGCTGGTGGGCAACATCGGTCCCGAAACCTTCGGGCGTGACGACAACGCCTTGCTGCTGGTGGACGCCCACGGTCACCAGTCACTGCCCCGCGCCGACAAGCTGACCCTCGCGCGCCAGCTGGTGGCCGAGATCGCGCGCCGCCTGACCTGATGCTTTGGACACCATGAAACTCGACGTCAAGATCCTCGATCCGCGCATGGCGGATCAACTCCCCGAATACGCCACCCCTGGCAGTGCGGGCCTCGACCTGCGGGCCTGTCTGGACGAGCCCCTGACTTTGCAGCCCAACGCCTGGCAACTCGTGCCCACGGGCATCGCCATCCATCTGGCCGATCCGGGCTATGCGGCCTTGATCCTGCCGCGCTCGGGACTGGGTCACAAGCACGGCATCGTGCTGGGCAATTTGGTGGGGCTGATTGACAGCGACTACCAGGGACAGTTGATGGTCAGCGCCTGGAACCGCAGCGATGTGGCGTTCACCCTGCAACCGATGGAGCGCTTGGCACAGCTGGTCATCGTGCCGGTGGTGCAAGCGCAGTTCAACGTGGTGCAGGAATTTACCAGCGCCACCGAACGCGGCGCGGGCGGTTACGGCTCCACCGGCAAGCAATAAGCGTCCGCCGACTTTGGCGGAAGCCAGTCGGCGCAGATTCAGTGCAGGGTGCGCTCGGGGTCGTTGCCGTCGGGCATCCCGTCGATGCGGAAGAAACCGGTGCCGCTGCTGCGGCGACGGATTTCTTCTTCGGTGGCTTCGCGCACATCGGCCACTCGCAAGTGGATGCGCAAGGCGATGCCGGCGAGCGGGTGGTTGCCATCGAGCACCACATGCTCGGGGTAGATCTCGGTGACGGTGTAGAGCAAGTCGCGCGGAGCGTCCGGGTTGCAGCCCTCGGGTAGGGCGTGGCCTTCGATGGTGTGGCCTTCCTCCAGCTCGGACGGAAAGCGCTGACGCTCTTCCAAAAACACCCGCTGCTCGTCGTAGTCGCCAAACGCGTCTTCGGGCTCCAGGTGCAGATCCAGCGCGTCGCCCACACGGTGACCTTGCAAGGCCTGTTCGATTTTGGGCAGCAGGTCGTCGCCGCCGACCAGGAACTCGACCGGGTCTTCGAGTTCGTCGAGCGATTCGCCCAGGGTGTCCGTGAGTTTCCAGGTCAGAGCGACCACGCAGGAGGAGGTGATGTTCATGGGGCAAAATTCTCGCACGATGAAAGTTCATGCCCCTTTGCCCTTGCTCGGTGGCCTCAGCCCCGCAGCCTTCATGCAATCCCATTGGCAGCGCAAACCCTTGCTGGTGCGCCAAGCCATCCCCGGTTTTTCACCCTTGCTGAGTCGGTCGGCGTTGTTCGACTTGGCCACGCGCGAGGAGGTCGAATCCCGTTTGGTGATCGGCGATCTGGGCGGCCAGCGCGACTGGCAGTTGCAACGTGGCCCGTTCAAGCGACGGGCATTCCCGAAGTTCACCGAGCGCGATTGGACCTTGCTGGTGCAGGGAGTGGATCTGCACCATGATGCGGTGGCGCGCTTGATGCAGCAGTTTCGATTCGTGCCCGATGCCCGGCTCGACGATGTGATGATCAGCTACGCCACCGACGGCGGCGGCGTCGGCCCGCACTTTGACAGCTACGACGTGTTCTTGCTGCAAGCCCATGGGCAACGCCGTTGGCGCATTGGCCGGCAAAAGTCGTTGGTGCTCAAACCTGGACTCCCCTTAAAGATTCTGGAGCGCTTCGAGCCCGAGCACGACTGGGTGCTGGAGCCCGGTGACATGCTGTACCTGCCGCCCGGCTATGCGCACGAGGGCACGGCGGTGGGGGAGTGCATGACCTATTCCATCGGCTTTCGTGTGCCGCAAAAGGGCGACTTGGCGCGTGAGTTGTTGGCCCGCCTCAGTGACGACGCGCCGGAGATGCTGGGGGAGACCTTGTACCGCGACGCCGGCCAGGCGGCGGTCACGCGCGCGGCCGAAATTCCGGCGGCCATGCAGGCCTTCGCCCACGAGGTGATGGCGCGCGCCACCCGCGACGAGCAAGCCCTCGCGCGTGCGCTGGGCGAATACCTCACCGAGCCCAAAGCCCAAGTCTGGTTCGAGGCTTCGCCACGTCCCCGGCGTCTGCGCGCTGTCACGCTGGATCGACGCAGCCGCATGATGTACGACCGTCACCATGTGTTTCTCAACGGCGAGAGCTGGCGTGCGGCAGGTGCGGATGCGCGTTTGATGCGTCGCTTGGCCGATGCGCGTTGCCTGTCCGCGCAGGAGCTGGTGCAGGCCAGCCCTGAAGCGCTCGATTTGTTGCGCGACTGGTGCGCGGACGGTTGGCTGCAGCCAACTGTTGTGTCTCGTGATTGACGTGAGGCTGACGCCGTTACCTGCAAGACATTGGTGGTTACCCTATAATTTTCGCTGGGTTATCTGCCGTGAAAACGGCGACCCACTGACAGCTCACGCTGTGCCAATTGTCGATCACTCTCAAAGGAACCTTGACATGAAAAAATCCCTCGTGCTGGCCGCCATCTTGGCCGCTGCCCTGGCTGCTTGCGGCAAAAAAGAAGCTCCCGCACCGGCTCCCGCTCCGGAAGCTGCTGCTCCTGCCGCTCCCGCTGCTGAAGCCAAGCCTGCTGAAGGCGCTGCCGCTCCTGCTGCCGACGCCAAGCCGGCCGAAGGCGCTGCCGCTCCCGCCGCTGCCAAGTAATCGGTTCGCAGCCGCAACAAAAAGCCCGGCCTAGGCCGGGCTTTTTGTTGGGCGTTGCGCCGTTGCCGGCGGTGTCACGTCAGCGCAAATCGTCGGCCAGCAGTTTGTAGATGCGTTGCGCCACATCACTGGTATCGGCTTGGCCGGATTCGTCTTGCACCCGCACCTCGGACTGCGTGCCCGCTGCGGTCACCGCGATGCGGTATTTCACCGGGCCGCTGGCTTTGGGGGACGCGCTGAAAAGACCGGCAAAAAAGCCTTTCTCTTCCTGTTTGGGAATGTCAACGTAGCGGACAAAGTAGACGCCTTTGCTGCGGTCGCGGTCTTCCACCGTGAAGCCCGTGCGGTCCAGTGACAGACCGACGCGACGCCACGTCACATCAAAGCCCTCACGCAGGGCAATCACGGGTCGGCCGTCGGCACCCGTCTGCAAGACCGTGGCGGGCTGCGGCGCGGCTGCGGATGCTGGCGCATCGGCGAGGGCAGCCTTGGCCTTATCGGTCGAGACGCCCAGGCGGACCATCAGACGGTTGAGGAACTCGGCTTCCAACTCCGGATCGTTGGCGCGCGGCACCCAAATCGTCTGCGACTTGTCGGCGCCCTTGTACTCTTCCATCATCCCGCGATGGGTGATGTAGATGTCGACGCCGCCAGCGGCGTTGCGCTCGATGCGGGTGCGGTACTTGTCGCGTTCACCGCTGGAGTACAAGCCATCGAGCACTTTGCCCAGCGTGCGACGAATCACGTCCATCGGGATCTTGGCCCGGTTCTCGGCCCATTCTGTTTCGAGCAGACCGATCTGCTGCTGCTCCACCGCGTATTGAAAGCCGTTTTCTTTCCAGAACTCGACCACGATGGGCCACACCGCTTCGGCGCTGCGGTTGACCACCAGCCAACGCTGCTTGCCATCGCGTTCCAGCCGAACATCGTTGATTTCGCGCAAGGCCACGGTGTCCTTGATCTGGGCGGCTTGGCGCGTCCCGAGGCTGTTGGCCGAGACGGAGCCACTGGGCAGCGCGTAGCGTGAGTCACGCGCGAGTTGCGTCAGGTCGGGCGGCACATCCAGGCGAACCGGTTTGGCTTCGCCATCGGTCTTGTAGTTGACCTTGCCACCGCTGTCGGAGAAGCTGCCACAAGCAGCCAAAGCGAGCAGGGCCAAGCCTGCGACAGGGCGGCGCACGAAACGGAGTGTGTGGGTCACGTTGGACAAACTTTCAAAAAAGCGTTCAGAGCAGGCCGGCGGCCTTGAGTGCACCTTCCACCACCGGATGGTGCGCGGGCGAGAGTTCGGTCATCGGAAGACGCAGGGTCGGACCGCACAGGCCCATGCGGTGCATGGCCCATTTCACCGGGATCGGATTGGCTTCCACGAACAGGTGCTTGTGAACCGGCATGAGTTGGAACTGGATCGCCATGGCGCGCGACACATCGCGCTCGATGGCGGCCATGCACAGCTCGTGCATCAGACGCGGCGCCACGTTGGCGGTGACGCTGATATTGCCCTGACCGCCGCAGAGCATGAGGGCCACGGCAGTCGGGTCATCGCCCGAGTACACCGCAAAACCCTTGGGCACATCACGGATCAACCACTGCGCGCGCTCGATGTTGCCCGTGGCCTCTTTGATGCCCACGATGCCGGGGATCTGGGCCAGGCGCAGCACCGTGTCGTGGGTCATATCGGCCACCGTGCGACCGGGCACGTTGTAGAGGATGGTGGGCAGGTCCACCGCTTCGGCGATGGCTTTGAAGTGGCGGTATTGCCCTTCCTGGGTCGGCTTGTTGTAGTAGGGCACCACCTGCAATTGGCAATCGGCACCGACGCGCTTGGCGAATTGCGCCAGCTCGATGGCTTCGGCGGTGGAGTTGGCTCCACAGCCAGCCATGATGGGCACACGCCCTTTGGCTTGTTCGACCGAGACGCGGATGATTTCGCAGTGCTCCTCCACGTTGACCGTGGGCGACTCGCCCGTGGTGCCGACCACACCGATGCAGTCGGTGCCTTCGGCGATGTGCCAGTCGATCAGTTTGCGCAGGGTGGGGTAGTCCACGCTGCCGTCTTCGTGGAAAGGCGTGGCCAGTGCCACGATGCTGCCAATGATCGGTTTCATGTCGCCGTCGGTGGGTTGGAGTGGGGAATCGCTGGATTCTAACGATGGCGCCCTGGCGTTCGGCGCTTCAGAGCGGGTAGCGCGCGAGGCCGGAGGCTGGCGCGCTCGGTGCCACGGCCGCGATGCGCTGCACGAACCGATCCGGGCTGGACAGGAAGCCGTCCTCATACGCCACCACGCGCCAGTCGGCACAGACGCGCAGGAGTTCACCCGTCTGCAACAGAAAGTCCGGCCTCGAGGGCTTGCCAACGGTTTCATTGCCCACGGCAAAGGTTTCGTAGATCAGCACGCCACCCGGCGCGAGGCTGGCCAGGAGGTCGGGCCACAGGGCGCGCCAGAGGTAATTCGTGACCACCACCGCATCGAACTGGCGCTGGCCCAGCGGCCAGGGTGCGTTTTCCAGATCGGCGCAGAGGGTCTCGCCCAGCGATTGCAAGCCTTGCAAAGCCACGGCGTCACGATCCACGCCCGTGACGCGGTGTCCTTGGGCGGCCAGCCAGCGGAAATGGCGGCCCTGTCCACAGGCGAGGTCGAGAACGCGGGCCTGTGCGGGCATCAGGCGGGCCCAGCGCAGCACCCAGTCCGAAGGTTTCAAGTCACTGCCGTGGGACATGCGCATGTCAGAAGCAGGCCCACAGCTGCTCGGCCATGTGAACCATGAACTCGGGTTGCAGGTACAAGCCCAACACGGCCAGCAACAACCCCGTGATGCCGGTCCAAGTCAGCAGTCGCGACAGACGCACCGACGGGGTCATGCCGTCACTCCACGGGGCGTGCGCACGATGGCGGTTTCTTTCACGGGCAGGTTGACCAGCGCGGCGAACACGCCCAGCGCAATCGCCAAATACCAGACGATGTCGTAGCTGCCCGTGCGGTCGTACAGATAGCCGCCCAGCCACACGCCCATGAAACTGCCAATTTGGTGGCTGAAGAACACGAAGCCGCCCAGCATGGACAGGTGCGCGACGCCGAAGATCTGCGCCACCACCGCGTTGGTCGGTGGCACCGTGGACAGCCACAGCAGGCCCATGACGGCCGCGAAGAGGTACACACTCGTGGGAGACAAGGGTGCCAGCAGGAAGATCACGATGGACACCGAACGCGCCAAGTAGATGAAGGCCAGGATCTTGGGTTTGGCCAGACGTTGCCCCAGCAAACCGGCGGCGTAGGTGCCAAACACATTGAACAAACCGATCAAGGCCAAAGCCAGGCTGGCGACCTGCGGGTCCAGGCCGTGGTCCTTCAGATAGCTGGGCATGTGGACGCCGATGAACACCACCTGAAAGCCGCACACGAAATAGCCCGCCATCAGCAACTGAAAACTCGGATAGGCGAAGGCCTCACGCAGGGCTTGCACAATCGATTGATCGCGCTGGGGCTTTGCGCCACCCGCGAACCCCGGCTCCCGCAGCCCCATGGCCAATGGGATCACCAGCAGCGCTGCCATCGACAGCCAGACCAACGCTTGCTGCCAGCCCAAGTGGCCGATGAGCCAGCCCTCGGTGGGCACCATCAGGAACTGCCCGAACGATCCCGCTGCGGCCGCCACGCCCATGGCCCAGGAGCGCTTGTCGGGTTGGACGTTGCGTCCAATCACGCCATAGATCACGGCATAGGTGGTCCCGGCCTGCGCCACGCCAATCAGCAGGCCTGCTGTGGCGGTGAACACGGCAGGGGAGTCCGAATAGGCCATGCCCACCAGGCCCAGCGCATACAGCACGGCGCAAGCCACGATGACCTTGAAGGCACCAAAGCGGTCGGCCAGCATGCCCGAAAAGATGCCGGCAAAACCCCAGGTCAGGTTTTGCACCGCCATGGCCATGGCGAAGTCGGCGCGTGACCAGTTCTGTGCCTGGGTGATGGGTTGCAGCCACAGGCCAAAACCGTGGCGCACGCCCATCGACAAGGTGACGATGGCTGCGCCGCAAAGCAGAACCTGCCACATGGGCAGGCTTTTGTGAGGGTGTGTCATGGGCTGCACTGTACCCAAAGCAGGTCTGCCGCGCAGAGCGCACCGTCGCCAGCGACACAAGGCTGTGATTTCATCCAGTGTTCGTCGATACAATGCGCGCCCATGGCAACCAAGCAAACCACTCCAACGGCCTATGCCGAGGGTTCGATCCGGGTGCTCAAAGGGCTGGAGCCCGTCAAGCAGCGCCCGGGCATGTACACCCGCACCGATAACCCGCTGCACATCATCCAGGAAGTGCTCGACAACGCAGCCGACGAGGCGTTGGCGGGACACGGCAAAAAGATCACCGTGACCTTGCATGCCGATGGCTCGGTCAGCATCGAAGACGACGGTCGTGGCATTCCGTTTGGCCTGCACCCCGAAGAGAAAGCCCCGGTCATCGAGCTGGTGTTCACCCGGCTGCACGCGGGCGGCAAATTCGACAAGGGACAGGGCGGTGCCTACAGCTTTTCCGGCGGCTTGCATGGCGTGGGCGTGAGCGTCACCAACGCGCTGGCCAAGCGCATGGAAGTGACCTCGCACCGCGAAGGGCAGGTGGCGCATCTGGTGTTTGCAGCGGGTGACGTGATCGAGCCGCTGGCGCTGCGCGCGCAGGCGGCCGGAGACCGCAAGCAGGGCACGACGGTGCGCGTCTGGCCCGACGCCAAATACTTCGAATCGGCGGCGTTGCCGACGGCCGAGTTGGTGCACTTGCTGCGCAGCAAGGCCGTGCTCATGCCGGGGGTGAGCGTCACGCTGCACCACGAGAAAAACAAGGACACCCAGAACTGGCTCTACAAGGGCGGCCTGCGCGACTACCTGATGCAAAACCTGGCGGGCGAACCCGTCATCCCGCTGTTCGAGGGCGAAGGCTTTGCCGACGCCAGCAGCGACAGCTTTGCGGATGGCGAGGGCGCGACCTGGGCAGTGGCTTTCACCGAGGACGGTCAAGCCATGCGCGAGAGCTACGTCAACCTGATTCCCACCAGCGCGGGCGGCACCCACGACAGTGGTTTGCGCGATGGCTTGTTCAATGCCGTCAAGAGCTTCATCGAGTTGCACGCGCTCTTGCCCAAGGGCGTCAAGCTGCTGCCCGAAGATGTGTTTGCACGCGCCAGCTATGTGCTCTCGGCCAAGGTGCTGGACCCGCAGTTCCAGGGCCAGATCAAGGAACGCCTGAACTCACGCGACGCCGTGCGTCTGGTCTCCGGCTTTGTGCGCCCGGCGCTGGAGCTGTGGTTGAACCAGCATGTGGACTACGGCAAGAAGCTGGCCGAACTCGCCATCAAGGCCGCGCAGTCGCGCCAGCGTGCCGGGCAAAAGGTTGAAAAACGCAAAGGCTCCGGCGTGGCGGTGTTGCCGGGCAAGCTCACCGATTGCGAGAGCCGCGACCTGAGCCACAACGAACTGTTTCTGGTCGAGGGCGACAGCGCGGGGGGCAGCGCGAAGATGGGCCGCGACAAGGAATGTCAGGCCATCTTGCCGCTGCGCGGCAAGGTGCTCAACACCTGGGAGGTGGAACGCGACCGCTTGTTTGCCAACACCGAGATCCACGACATCTCGGTGGCCGTTGGGGTTGATCCGCACGGACCCGATGACACGCCCGACTTGAGCGGCTTGCGCTACGGCAAGGTTTGCATCCTGAGCGATGCCGATGTGGACGGCTCGCACATCCAGGTGTTGTTGCTCACGCTGTTCTTCCGCCACTTTCCCAAGCTCATTGAAGCGGGCCATGTGTACGTGGCGCGCCCGCCGCTGTTTCGCGTGGACGCGCCTGCGCGGGGCAAGAAGCCGGCCACCAAGATGTATGCGCTCGACGACGGCGAACTCACGGCCATCCTCGACAAATTGCGCAAGGACGGCGTGACCGAAGGCAAGTGGAGCATCAGCCGCTTCAAGGGCTTGGGCGAGATGAGCGCCGAGCAGCTGTGGGAAACCACCTTGAACCCCGACACCCGCCGCCTGTTGCCGGTCGAGCTCGGTCCGTTGGACGTGCGCGCCACCGAGCAGCTCATGACCCAGCTCATGGGCAAGGGCGAGGCCGCTGCGCGGCGCGAACTGATGGAGTTGCACGGCGACACCATCGACATTGACGTGTAAAGAACCGCTATGAGTACCGATCTGTTCGATCCCCCGGCCCAGTCCACGCCCGAAGGCGACGAGCATCTGGCCGCCTACGCCCAGCGCGCCTATCTGGAATACGCCCTGAGCGTGGTCAAAGGCCGTGCCTTGCCCGATGTCTGCGATGGCCAAAAGCCAGTGCAACGCCGCATTCTGTACGCGATGGAGCGCATGGGACTGGGCTACAGCGGCCCCACCCGCAGCACCGCGGCCAAGCCGGTCAAGAGTGCCCGCGTGGTCGGGGACGTGCTGGGCCGCTATCACCCGCACGGCGACACGGCCGCGTACGACGCGCTGGTGCGCATGGCGCAGGACTTCGCCCAACGCTACCCGCTCATCGACGGCCAGGGCAACTTCGGCTCGCGCGATGGCGACGGCGCTGCGGCCATGCGTTACACCGAGGCGCGGCTGTCGCGCATCACTTCCTTGCTGCTCGACGAGATCGACGAAGGCACGGTGGACTTTCAGCCCAACTACGACGGTTCCACCGAAGAGCCACGCCAGTTGCCGGCGCGCTTGCCCTTTGCCTTGCTGAACGGGGCCAGTGGCATTGCGGTGGGCTTGGCCACGGAGATTCCCAGTCACAACCTGCGCGAAGTGGCTGAGGCCTGCGTGGCGCTCATCAAGACCCCGAAACTCTCCGACGAAGATCTGTTCGCCCTCATGCCCGGTCCCGACTACCCGGGTGGCGGTCAGATCATCAGCAGCGCCAATGACATCGCCGAGGCCTACCGCACGGGGCGCGGCTCGCTCAAGGTGCGCTCGCGCTGGACCATCGAAGACCTGGCCCGTGGCCAGTGGCAGTTGGTGGTGCACGAGTTGCCCCCTGGGGTCAGTTCGCAAAAGGTGCTGGAAGAAATTGAAGAGCTGACCAACCCCAAGGTCAAGGCGGGCAAGAAGGCGCTGACGCAAGAACAAACCCAGCTCAAGGCCACCTTGTTGGCGGTGCTGGATGTGGTTCGCGACGAGTCCAGCAAGGACGCGCCGGTGCGCCTGGTGTTCGAGCCCAAGACCAGCCGCATTGAGCAGCAAGAGCTCATCACCACCTTGCTGGCCCACACCAGCTTGGAGACTTCGGCGCCCATCAACCTCACGATGGTCGGCATCGACGGGCGCCCCACACAAAAGTCGCTGCGCCTGATGCTCACCGAGTGGATCGAGTTCCGTCAGAGCACGGTGTTGCGCCGCTCACAGCACCGCCTGGCCAAGGTGTTGGACCGCATCCACATCCTGGAGGGGCGGCAACTGGTGCTGCTCAACATCGATGAGGTGATCCAGATCATCCGTCACAGCGACGAGCCCAAAGCGGCGCTGATCGAACGTTTCCGGTTGTCCGACCGTCAGGCCGAGGACATTCTGGAAATTCGCCTGCGCCAACTGGCGCGTTTGGAGGCCATCAAGATCGAGCAAGAGCTGGCCGAGTTGCGCGAGGACCAGAGCAAATTGCAAGACATCGTCGATAACCCCTCGGTGCTGCGTCGCTTGCTGGTCAAGGAAATCGAGGCCGATGCCAAGACCTTTGGTGATGCGCGCCGCACCCTGATCCAAGAAGAGAAGAAAGCCGTGGCCGAGGTCAAGGTCATCGACGAGCCAGTCACGGTGGTGGTCAGTCAAAAGGGATGGGTGCGGGCGCGCACGGGGCATGGCCACGACGCGGCCAGCTTCGCGTTCAAGGCAGGCGATGGTCTCTACGGCACTTTTGAGTGCCGCACGGTGGACCAGCTCATCGTCTGGGGCAGCAACGGGCGTGTGTATTCGGTGCCCGTGTCCTCCTTGCCGGGCGCGCGCGGCGACGGCCAGCCCATCACCACCTTGATCGATCTGGAGGCCGGCACCCAGATGGTTCATTACTTTGCGGGCCCCTTGCCCGCCACGCTGTTGCTCAGCAGCTCCGGCGGCTATGGCTTCTTGGCCAGCGTCGAGAACCTGGTGTCGCGCAACAAGGGCGGCAAGGGCTTCATCAGCGTGGGCGAGGGTGAGGCCGTGTGCCGTCCCTCGCTGGTCAGCGCAGGAACCACGCCGACGACTGCCGAAGCGCAGGCACTCGCGGCAGCCACCCATGTGTGCTGCGCCTCCACGGGCGGTCGCGTGTTGACGTTCCCCATCGGCGAACTCAAGCAGATGGACAAGGGCGGACGTGGCCTCATGCTGATGGACCTCGAAGCCAAGGACAGCTTGGCGGGCGCAGCGGCCTACACCCGCAGCGTGCGCATCGTCGGCGTGGGACGCGGCGGCAAGGACCGCGAGGAGACCTTGGAGATCCGCAGCCTCAACAACGCTGGCGCAGCGCGGGGCCGCAAGGGCCGTGCAGCGGATCTGGGCTTCAAGCCCTCGGATGTGATTCGGGTGCTGTGAGGGCGCGGCGGGCGGGCCGCGTCAGCGGGCCTCGCCCAGCAAGTAGTCGAGCTTGCCGACGTCCACACCGTTGTGACGCAAGATGGCGTAGGCGGTGGTGACGTGGAAGTACAGGTTGGGCAGCATCCAGTGCGTCAGGTAGGCGTGGCCGCTCAGGGTGCGTGTTTTGTCCGGGCCGGCCGGGAAGGTGATCTCCCGGTCTTCGCCGCCATCGATCTTCTCGGCGGGCACCGTGGCGATGAAGGCCAGCGTTTTCTGGATGCGCGCTTGCAAGTCCGCGAAGTCCGTCTCGGTGTCGTCGAACTTCGGCGCCTCGATGCCTGCCAAGCGGGCCAGGCCGTTCTTCGCCGCATCGCAGGCGATTTGCACCTGGCGCGTCAATGCAAACATGTCGGGGGCCAGACGATCGCCCGTCAAGACCACCGGATCGATCTTGCGCGCGGCCGCGAAGGCCGCGCCCTTGCCCAGGATGTGGTGCAAGTTGTTGAGCATGCGCGTGCACGTGGCGATGCCAACGCTGGACATGGAAATCTGCATGGGGGGCTCCTCCATGGAATGACGGCCCCTGTGTGAGGGCCGTGGTTGTGGCTGCGAATGCAGCCGCCGTGAACTCAGACCGTCGCCTTCTTGGGCGCTTCTTCTTTCTTGGGGCTGCAGTCGTAGCAAACGAACATGGACGAGCCGAGGATGCGCTTGAACGAGCCGTTGTTGCGCGGCTTGTGCACCCCGCATTTGATGCAGCTCATGGTGTCTCCAGTGCGGCCCAGGCCTTCGAAGGGAGATCCGCCTTTTTTGGATTTGTAGCGCAGGCCATCGCTGGAAATTTCAGTTTTTTCGACGCGTGACATTGTTTGGGGTTCTCTTATCCAAGACAAAGCCGTATTTTCGCAAATTTGACGTGCTTTTTCGGGGGGCTGCGGCAGAATTCCCCCTCTTTTTTGATGCCAGCCCCATGCCACCTACGCCCATTGCTCCCCTGATGAACCCATCGGCCCCCATGCGCTGCCTCGACCGGGTGCAGTCGTTTGTGCAAGCCAGCGCCCAGCCCAGCGCGTCGGCGGTGTTCACCCGCATCGACGCCGCGACCGCGCTGGCCGCGGCGGAACAGGTGGATCGCGAGGCTTTGCAAGGCCCTTTGCAAGGCTGGCTCATCAGCCTGAAAGACAACCTCGATGTGGCCGGTCAGGTGACGACGGGTGGCAGTCGGGTGTGCGAGGGCGATGCACCAGCCATGACCGACGCCCCCGTGGTGGCGCGTCTTCGGGCGGCGGGTGCTGTGCTCGTGGGGCGCACCAACATGACGGAATTCGCCTTCTCGGGCGTGGGTATCAACCCGCACCATGGCACGCCGGTCAACCCGTGCGATGCCGAGGTGGCGCGCATCCCCGGTGGCTCATCGGCCGGGGCGGCGGTGTCGGTGGCCCTGGGCTTGGTGCGGGCCGGCATCGGCACCGACACGGGCGGCTCGGTGCGCATCCCGGCGGCGCTGTGCGGGCTGGTGGGTTTCAAGTCCAGCCAGTCGCGCATCCCCACGCAGGGGGTGCTGGAGTTGTCGCGCAGCCTGGACACGGTGGGCGCCATCACCCGCACCGTGGCCGACAACCTGCGCGTCGACGCGGTGTTGTCGCAAGACCCCTTGCCCACCGAGCCCAGTTCGTTGAAAGGGCGGCGCTTCGCCGTGCCCCAGACCTTGCTGCTGGACGATCTGTCACCCGAGGTGGCGCAGGCTTTCGCGCGCAGTCTGAGCCGCTTGTCGCAAGCCGGAGCCGAGGTGATGGAGATTCCCTTGCGTGAGTTGAACGAGATCGCGGTGCGCAGCCAACCGGCGGGCATTTCACCCATCGAAGCGTATGCAGCGCATCACCACCGCTGGGCCCAGGCACCCGAGCGCGTCGATCCGCGGGTGATGGCGCGCATGCAACTCGGGGCCAACGTGGCCGCGCACGACTACATCCGCCTGCTGGACGCGCGTCGCGAATGGATTCAGGCCGTGCAGGCGGTGCTGCAAGGCTTCGATGCGCTGCTGTGTCCCACGGTGCCCATGACCGCGCCCGCCATCGCACCGCTGCTGGCCAGCGATGCGGCGTTCTTCGAGGCCAACCGTTTGTTGTTGCGCAACCCTTCCGTCATCAACTACCTGGACGGCTGTGCCTTCAGCTTGCCCTGTCACGAACCGGGCTCGTTGCCCATCGGGCTCATGCTGGCGGCACCGCACGGCGCGGATGCCCGTCTGGCGGGCCTGGCGCTGTCGCTGGAGCGTTTGCTGTTGTCGGCTCAGGCGCCGGGTAACCACGACAGGATGTGACGCAAATCCGGGCCGCTGTGGCTGGGACGCGGCCCCAGGGTCTCAAACGGCAAGCCCTGCCGATTCACCCAGAAAGTGGTGAAGCCGTACCAGGTGGCACCCAGCGCATCCCAGCCGTTGCTGGAGACAAACAGCACCTCGTCCTTGGCGACGGGGTAATGCTGTTGCACCAGGTCGTAGCTCCAGGGCGTGGTCTTGAACTGACGCACACCGTCGACCGACAACACCCGATCCAGGTGCGGGGCCAGACCCGCGCTGAGCACCGCTTGTTGCAACATGGTCGGGCTGCCGTTGGAGAGGATGGCACAGGGCAGGCCACGCGCCTGCAGGGCTTGCAACACCTCGCGGCTGTCGGGGAAGGCTTGCAGGTGGGCGTACTGCTGCATCAGGCGCTCGGCCATCTCGGGCGTGAGGTCCAAGCGGAGTCGTTCGCAGGCGTATTGCAGGGCGCGGCGGGTGAGGTCCCAAAAGTCTTGGTAGTGACGGCTGCCCTGGGGCGAGGGGTCGCTGAGCGAGACCAGTCGGCTGTACTCGATTTGTTTGTCGCGCCACAGCACCGACAAAGCCGGCCCCTGCCCGGGGAACAAGGTCTCGGCCAGCGCAGCCACCGAATAGACATCAAACAAGGTGCCATAGGCATCAAACACGGCGACACGGATCATGGCGGGCTCGATTCAAAAAAATTGCGCCCACTTTACGTGGAGAACATGGCGCCGCGCCAGTACCTGCGGGACAATGGGCGCGTTGTTACGGAGCTTGTCATGCGTTCTCGTTTTTCTCGGCTTCAGCGCCTGGTCGTCTTGTGTGGCGCGTTGGCGTTCGGCGGCGCCGCGATGGCGCATGGTCCCCATCGCGGCTACTGGCGCTATGACCCCTGGGTGGCTCCGCTGGTGATCGGAACGGCTGTGGGGACGGCGGTCTATTTGTCCCGGCCCTATCCACCAGCGCCACCACCCACGGTGGTGGTGACCTCGCCGCCGATGGTCATCGTCAACACGCCATCGCCGGCTTACACCACCTACACCACGACCACGGTCAGTCCGCCCGTGCCCCTGGTGGAGGCTTATTACTGCCGCGAGGCCGCGCAGTACTACCCGGTGGTGCAGACCTGCCCGTCGCCCTGGATGTTGATTCGCACGCCTTGAATTTGTCAGTGCCTGTCATCCGGTCTCACGCCTGATGCGTTGTGGATGCGACCCCAGAGGTCGTTGTTCGCAACCTGAGAGGTGACACCATGAAACGTCTGACCGCCGCCATTGTCTTGGCTTTGGGCGCAGCGTTGACCCTTCCCGCACAAGCCCACGGTGGCGGCTATGGCGGTGGCTGGCGAGGGGGTTATCACGGCGGCTACCACGGGGGGCATCACAACCACTGGATCGGTCCTGTGCTCGGCGCTGCACTCATCGGTGGCGCCATCTACGCCACCCGCACGCCCAGCTATGCCGCGCCAGCGGTGGTCACGGTGCCTGCCGCACCGCCGCAGGTCGCGTATTACTGCAGCACCTGGGGACAGTACTACCCCAGCGTGCAGACTTGCCCGGTTCCTTGGCAACTGGTGAGTTACTGATCCGCAGCGGCCCCACGCGGGTTCACAGGGTCACGACTTCCTTGTGACCTTCGCGGTTGGAGTGGCGCACCTGCGCACCCAGCTGTTCCACTTCGACACGTGCCTTGCGGTCGGCGTAGACATGATGGCGCAGCCAAGCCAGTTCATCTTGGTACTCGCGCTCGCCACTGACGATGCGACTCCAGCAGCGCAGGTCGCCTGACCAGCGGTAACCCCGTGTCTTGAGTTTGTCCTTGGTCTCGAACGGTGAGCCAATGGCGTAGATCTTGAGCTGTGACTGGTTGAGCTTTTCCAACAGTGTCAGCAAGGCGGTTTGCTGGCTTTGCGGCAACACACCACTGAGGATTTCCAGCAACGCCCAGCAATCGGCCTCGGCGCGGTGGGCCTCGTGGAACAGCCCTTGCGTGTAGAGCAGGTAATCCAACTTGGCCGAGCCAAAGCCCTCTTGCCGCCAGTCGATGTCTTTGAGGCTGCAGGCCCAGCGCAAGTTCTGAAACACCGGCCAGCGTTGCTCGACAAACGGGCGGTCAAAGCCCGCGTTGTGCGCGATCACCACCTCCACGCCCTGGGTCAAGCGCTGCACCTGCGCGTCATCGATGCGTTGTCCGCGCACCATGTCATCGGTGATGTGGTGGATCTCGGTGGACGCTGGCGGAATGGGAAAGCCCGGGTCTTCGAGTTGGTCGAAGGCTTCCAGCACGCGCAGCACACGCCCATCCTGGGGGTCGAACTCGAACAACAACATGCCCAATTCGATGACCCGGTCGTTTTCCAGATCAAAGCCCGTGGTTTCGGTATCGAGGATCAGACCCCGGCACGTGGTGTGACCTGGTTGGGGTGCGGCGAATTGTTCTCGGGGTTGCAGCCGGCGCAGTACCCGGAAGTCCGGATGCTGTTCGAGTTGACGGGCGAGGGATTCGAGGTCGGCGTTCATGCGTGATCGGCCTGGGTGGCGTTGCGTTGGGTGATGGCGTGTGCGAAATACCAACCCAAAGCCACCACACACAGCGCCACCAGGGCAATCAAGGTGCCCGATGGCACCAGTGTCAGGCCACGGGCCAGCATCAGCACACCCAGCGATTGTCCCCAAAACAGAAAGCCGGCAAACAAGGTCACGCCGGTGGCGCGCGCAGCAGGCACCATCTGCGTGGCCTTGGCCTGCATGGTGTTGTGGAACATGGCAAAACTGAAGCCAGCCAGCAAGCACGCCGGAGCCGCCAGTGGCCACCACGGTGTCAGGCCCAGCACCGCAAAGCACAGTCCCATGACGGTGCCGCCCCAGCGGGCCAGACCGACCTCGCCAAAACGCCGGATGGTGTACTTGGCGCTGGCCATGTAGAGCATGCCGCCGACGCCGAACAGCGCTGCCACCGCGCCTGCCGTGGTCAGGGACACGCCGTGCACCGTGTGCAGATGCGTCGCGGCGATGGCCATCACCCCGAAGATCAGCGCGCCTTCGATCAAGGCGATCGTCAGCAGCGTGCGGGCCCAGGCGTCGCGGGCCACTTGCGTCAGTTGCCGCCCAAAGCCGGTGGCCTCGCGTGGGGCGGTCGTCGGTGGGCGCACCGAGGCCCCATGCCGCTGCATCAGGACGGCCACGCTCAGAAACAGCAGGGCCAGGATGCCAAATGCCCAGCGCCAACCCAGCGTGTCGCTCATCAAGCCGCCAAACAACTGGCCGCCAGCGATGCCCAGCATCGTGCCCAGACCCACGCGGGCCAGGGTTTCTTGCCGCACGGCGTAATCGACCGTGTCGCCCACCCAGGCCAACGACAGCGGAATGATCGCTGCTGCCGCCACGGCGGTCAGAATGCGTGCCGCCACCAAGGTGCCCAGATCACCGCTCAGGGCCGACAGCGCGCAGCCCAGGCCGCAGCCCATCGTGGCCCAGACGATGACACGGTATTTGCCCCAGCGATCCCCCAGCGGGCCATAGATCAACTGCATCAGACCGTAGGTGATGGCGAACCACGAGATGACCCGCGCCACATCGCCCACGGGGGCCACAAACACACGCGACAACTCCGGCAGCATGGCGTCGCACACGCGTTGCGTGGACATGCTGGAGAACGTCGCCAGCGACAGCAGGGCAATGGCGTGGCGGGTCGACGCCGACAAAGCAGGGGTGGGAGACGACATGGTGATGAGTTGAGCGCTGGTTAAACTTCTGCCAAGTTGTACTTTTGAGGCGTGTGGCCATCGATGAAAAAGCTGAGCTCGGTCGGTGTTGTCGTGGCGGTGCTCATCGCGGTTTTTCAATTGGTGGGCTTCAAAGGTGCCGACCATAGCCCGAGTGCAGCGTCGCCGTCAGTCAGCGGCGTGACCGCCGAAGTGCTGGGGGTTTATTTCACGCCACCCGCTGGCGCTGCGCAGGCCATCGTGCAGGCGGTGGATGCCAGCCGGCAGGAGGTCCTCGTGCAGGCTTATGGCTTTACCCACAACGCCATCGCGCAGTCCCTGCTGCGCGCCCACGCGCGCGGCGTACAGGTGCGGGTGCTGCTGGACGCCAAAAGCGACAAGACCAATCGCTACGTCATCGACTTGCTGGAGCGGGCGCAAGTGCCCCTGCGCGGCGATGGCCGTCATGCCATCGCACACAACAAGGTCATGGTGATCGATGGGGCCGTGGTCATCACCGGCAGCTTCAATTTCACCAACTCGGCTGAGACACGCAACGCGGAAAACTTTCTGATCTTGCGCTCTGAGGCGCTGGCGCAGCGCTACCAGCAAGAGTGGCAGACCCATTGGTCGCATGCCGAGCCCTGAGGCCATTTAGGCAGCCATCTCTAAAAGCGCACTTTTTCGGGGCAAACCGCTTGCTTCTGCCCCAGCCATCCCTACAATTCATCCCATGCTGCACTGCAACAAGAGCACAGCGCCATTCGGGTGGATCAGCGCAGCCAACCTACCTCAACTTTGACTGGAGATGGACATGACTTTGACCCCTGAACAAGTGATCGCGGCCAACAAGGCCAACCTCGAAACCCTGATCGGCCTGACCAACAAGGCTTTCGCCGGCGTGGAGCAACTCGTCGAACTGAACCTGGTGGCTGCCAAATCGGCCCTGACCGATTCGCAAAAGAACGCCCAAGCCGCCCTGAGCGTGAAAGACGCCCAAGAGCTGCTCGCCCTGCAAGCCAGCCTGTTCCAGCCCCTGGCCGAGAAAGTGGTTGAGTACAACCGCCACCTGTATGAAATCGCCACCGGCACCGGCGGCCATTTCCAACAAGCCGCTGAAGGCAAAGTGGCCGAAGCCCAGCAAGCTTTCCACGCCCTGGTCGAGAACGCTGCTCGCAACGCCCCCGCTGGCTCCGAAGCCGCTGTGGCCGCTTTCAAAACCGCTGTGGCCGCTGGCAACAACGCCCTGGAGTCGGTGCAGAAAGCCGTCAAACAAGCCTCTGACGTGGCTGAAGCCAACTACAAGACCCTGACCGACTCGGCCCTGAACGCCGCCGCCTCGGCCAAGAAGCCGGCCGCTCGCAAGCGTTGATTCGCGAGCTGTTCGACAGCCAGACCAACGGCACCTTCGGGTGCCGTTTTTTTTGTTCAAATCCTCCTCTGACTGAAGTTTCAAAAGGAGTGGTGTGTGGATCGTGTCGATGGTGTGGTGATCGGGGCCGGGGTGGTGGGCTTGGCTGTGGCCAAGACCCTGTTGGAGGCAGCGCCCAGTGACCAGCGCGAGTGGCTGGTGTTGGAGTCGGCCGACGCCATCGGGACCGGCACCAGCTCGCGCAACAGCGAGGTCATCCACGCGGGCATCTACTACACGCCGGGCTCGCTCAAGGCCCAGCTGTGCGTGCGCGGACGCGATCTGTTGTACCGCTACGCGCAGACGCGGGGCATTGGCCATCAACGCTGCGGCAAACTCATCGTGGCGACCCAGGACGCACAGCGTCCGAGCCTGCAGGCCATTGCCGAGAAAGCGCGCGCCAATGGCGTGGACGACCTGGTCTGGTTGGAGCGCGAACAGGCCCAAGCCTTGGAGCCCGAATTGGCTTGCGTGGCCGCCTTGCATTCGCCCAGCACTGGCATCATCGACAGCCACGCCCTGATGCTCAGTTTGCTGGGCGACGTTGAGCAGGCGGGTGGCTTGCTCGCCGTGCAATCTGCGGTGGCTTCGGCGGTCTGCACGCCCGAGGGCATCGTCTTGCAGATGGCCGATGGCAGCGAATTGCTGGCGCGGCAAGTCATCAATGCGGCGGGGCTGAGCGCGCCTGCGCTGGCGCGTGCGTTCCAGGGGCTCGACGCCCGACAGGTGCCGCGCGCTTGGTATGCCAAGGGCAATTACTTCACCCTCAGTGGCGCAGCGCCGTTCTCTCGCCTGATCTACCCCGTGCCGCAAGCTGCGGGCCTGGGTGTGCATCTGACCTTGGACCTGGGCGGGCAGGCCAAGTTCGGTCCCGATGTGCAATGGGTCGAGGCTGCGGACGATTTGGTGGTGTCGTCGGCGCACGAAGCAGACTTCTACCGCGAGGTGCGCCAGTACTGGCCGGGCTTGCCCGAGGGGGCCTTGCAGCCGGGCTATGCCGGTATCCGCCCCAAGATCAGCGGCCCGAATGAACCTGCGGCTGACTTCGTGATTCAGGGGCCATCGGTGCACGGTGTGCCGGGGCTGGTCAACCTGTTTGGCATCGAGTCACCGGGCCTGACGAGTTGCCTGGCCATCGGTGAGGCCGCGCTGGTCGCCCTGCGGGCTTGACGCCCTGTGCCTTACGCTCGACGGGCTTGGATCGCCTGGGCGGCTTCGCGCACCAGCGCCGGGCCGCGATAGATCAGGCCGGTGTAGATCTGCACCGCGTCCGCCCCTGCGTCGATCTTGCTCAAGGCGTCGGCACCGCTGAGGATGCCACCCACACCGATGATGGGAAACGCCGGCCCCAGTCGCTGGCGCAGGTGTCGGATCACCGCGTTGCTTTTGTCGAGCACGGGTGCGCCGGACAGACCCCCGGCTTCGTTCGCATGCGGCAGACCCTGCACCGCGTCGCGCGCCAGGGTGGTGTTGGTGGCGATCACGCCCCAGTCGCTGTTGGCCGCCGTCATGCCGTCTTTCACGCAATGGCGTTGCAGTGTGGCCGCGATCACATCCATTTGCGCCGCGTCCAGATCGGGCGCGATCTTGATGAACACCGGCACCGACTTGCCATGTTGTCGGGCCAGCTCGGCACGGCGCTCGGCGAGCTGACGCAGCAGCGCGTCGAGCGCTTGATCGCTTTGCAGCTCGCGCAGGTTTTTCGTGTTGGGGCTGGAGATGTTCACCGTCACATAGTCGGCGTGCGGGTACACGCCGTCCAGACAGATCAGGTAGTCGTCCACCGCTTGTTCGATGGGCGTCACCGCGTTCTTGCCGATGTTGAGCCCAAGCCGCATCGCGTGGCCCTGTTGGCGCGCGCGTGAGCGCTGCACGTTGGCCAAGAAGGCATCGAGCCCGTCGTTGTTGAACCCCAGTCGGTTGATGAGCGCCTGGGCCTCGGGCAGCCGGAACATGCGCGGCTTGGGGTTCCCCGGCTGCGCCTTGGGTGTGACGGTGCCGACTTCGACAAAACCAAAACCCATCGCGGCGAAGGCGTCGATGCAACGGGCGTTCTTGTCCAGACCAGCGGCCAGACCGACACGGTTGGGCAAGGCGAGACCCGCGAGCTGCAGGGGATCGTCGATGCGGCTTTGTGAAAACGCCCATTGCAAGGGTGTGTTTTGGGCCGTGGCCAGCAGGTGCAGGGTGCGTTCGTGCGCGGCTTCGGCGTCCATGCCAAACAACACAGAGCGGGCCAGCGAATAAGGGATCAGCGACATGGATAATTCGGTGTTTTCAAACTTGCAATCCCGGATTTTCACCCATGACTTCGCAGCCCTCCGCCAGCCCTTCGCGCACCCAGGACGAACTCAAGGCGCTGGTCGGTCGCGCGGCACTGGACTACGTGGTGCCCGGTGAGGTGGTGGGTGTGGGCACCGGCTCGACGGTGAACCATTTCATCGATGCCCTGGCGAGCTTGAAAGACCCAATCCCCGGCGCGGTGTCCAGTTCGGAGGCCTCGACGGCGCGCCTGAAGGCGCTGGGCATTCGCGTGTTCGAGGCGCACGAGGTCGAGTCGCTGTCCGTCTACATCGACGGTGCCGATGAGATCGATGGCCAGGGCTACATGATCAAGGGCGGCGGCGCGGCACTGACGCGCGAAAAAATCGTTGCCGCGCAGTCGCGCCGATTTGTCTGCATCGCCGACGAGAGCAAGCTCGTCGCCACCTTGGGCGCCTTTCCTTTGCCCGTCGAAATCATCCCCATGGCCGCAGCCCAGCTGATGCGCCAATTCGCCGCCCTGGGCGGCACGGCCAGTGTGCGTCTGAAGGACGGACACCCCCTCGTCACCGACAACGGCCAACACATCCTGGATGTGCGTGGCTTGCAGATCCGCGAGCCCTTGGCCTTTGAAACCGAAGTCAGCCAATGGCCGGGCGTCGTCACCGTGGGTGTGTTCGCGCATCAGAAGGCGCAGGTCTGCCTGCTGGGCACGGCCGCGGGCGTCAAGACCCTGAATTTTTGAAGAAAGCACAGCATGACTTATTGCGTCGGCATCAAGCTCAAAGCCGGATTGGTTTTTCTCTCCGACTCGCGCACCAACGCCGGTCTGGACCAGATCAGCACCTTTCGCAAGATGATCGTTTACGAAAAGCCAGGCGACCGCTTCATGGTGCTGCTGTCGGCGGGCAACCTGTCGATCTCGCAGTCGGTGCGTGAGCTGCTGCAAGTCGAACAGATTCAGGACCATCCGGAAGACGAACCCATCACCATCTGGAACGCCAAGAGCATGTTCGACGCGGTGCGGGTGCTGGGTGCCGCGGTGCGTCGGGTGCACGAGCGTGACGCGGCTTCGTTGCGCGCCTCTGGCGTCGAATTCAACGTGTCGCTCATTTTTGGCGGCCAGATCCAGGGCGAGGGCATGCGACTGTTTCAGGTCTACTCGCCGGGCAACTTCATCGAGGCCACGGCCGAGACGCCGTATTTCCAGATCGGCGAGTCCAAATACGGCAAGCCGGTGCTCGACCGCGTGCTGCATCCGGACACGCCGCTCAACGAAGCCGCCAAGTGCGCGTTGGTGTCGATGGACTCCACCCTCAAGTCCAACCTCTCGGTGGGCTTGCCGCTGGACATGGTGGTGTACCAGGCCGACCAGTTTCAAAGCGACAAGATCGTCTGCATCGACGACCAGAACCCGTACTTCCGCATGCTGCACAACAGCTGGGGTCAGCGCCTGCGCGAGGTGTTTGACGGCATCGACGACCCGATGTGGTCGGGCGAAGCCACCGAGACCCCGATCCTGCAATCGGCGGCGCGCTGGCAGCCCCTGAAAAAAATCCTCACCCCCGAGGACAAGCTGATCTGAGTCAGATCGGGGTCACCGTGACCCCGACTTCCAGCGTGTGGCTGGTGCCACCGTGGATCACGCCGCGCACGGGCGAGACGTCCGCAAAGTCGCGTCCCCAGGCCACACACACGTAGTCTTCGCCAGGGCTGTGCAAGCCCCAACGGTTGTTGGTCGGGTCCAGATCGAACCAGCGCCCTTGCGTGGCCAGGCCACCCTCGGCGGTGTCCGGCACATACAGCGACACCCAGGCATGCGAGGCATCGCTGCCGATCAGGGGCGGTTGCCCTGGCGGCGGTTCGGTCAGCAGATAGCCGCTGACATAACGCGCCGCCACACCGAGCGTGCGCAGGCAGCTCAGCAGGATGTGCGCGAAGTCCTGGCACACGCCCCGTCGCTGGGCCAAGGCTTGCAGGGCGGGCGTGTGCACATCGGTGCTGTGCGAGGCGTAGGTGAAGTCACGGTGGATGCGCTGCATCAGGTCGATGGCCGCGGCCAACAGGGGGCGCTGCGGCGTGAAGCTGGCGCGCGCGTACTGCGCGAAGTCGGCATGCGGCTGCACATGCGCCGAGGCAAAGGTGAACTCGGTCGCCGCATCCCAGGCCGCACCGGCGTGGTAGACGAAATGCGAGCGCACTTTTTCCCAGGCGGGCGAGGTCTCCAGAACCGCTTCGTCACAGGGCTGCGCTTGCGTGTGCACGGTGCTGCTGGCTTCGATGCACAGGCGTTCGTGGCGCGAGGGCAGGGAGAAGAAACTGCGCGTGTTGCCGTACACGTCGATGGCATCGCGCCGTGCGGCGGGCGTGGGGTCGATGCGCAGATCGGCTTGTTCCACCACCTGGCTGGGCGTGTGCCGGGGCAGCAGATGGGCCATGTGCTGGGCCGTGTCCACCGGCGGCACATAGTGGTAGGTGGTGGTGTGCAGGATGTGCAGGCGCATGGTGTGGTGGGGTTCAGGGCTTCAGACGCCCACCGTGCCCGCTGCTTCGGTGTGGCTGAAATGGCGGGCGGTGAGTGCGTCCGACACTTCCCAGGCGACGGCCTGGCATTGGGTCAACAAGGTGTGCAGGGCACTGAGTTGACCGTCTGCATCGCGTGTGCACAGCGCAGCGAGTTGGTCCGCCGTGATGGTGGGCACGCGCTGTGCCAGGGCGTCCGGGGCCTCGCGCGGCGCATCGGCCAGTTTGTTCAGTCGCGCGCGCAGGCTGCGGGCCACCCAGGCCAAGGCGCGTGGGTTGTCGCCATCGACCACCAGCAACTCCAGCAGGTCGCGCACCGACTGGCTTTGCTGGTACTGCGCGTGGAAGGTGATGGTGCTGTCAAACAGCGCGAGCAAGGCTTCGAACTGGGCGTGTGCATCGGCGCGCGCTTGCAAGGCCTGTGCCGCTTGCGCTGCCAACAAGGTCGCCGACAGAAAGCCCAAGCGCTCGATGTGGCGACCAATGCTCAACAACTGCCAGCCATCGTCGCGCGTCATGCGGTCCGTTTGTGCGCCGGTGATGGCCGCCAGCCGCGTGCTGGCGGCGTCCAGTGCCTGCACCGCTTGCACGGACGACAGGACCGCACCGTCGCGGGTTACCGCGCAATCGTCATCGAACTGGGCCACGCCGTCGACGATGGCTTGCCAGTGGGCGGGCGAGAGCCGCTCGCGCAGCGTCGAGGCCGTGCGTTGCAGGGCGCGCAGGTTGTACCCCACGCTCGTGACGTGCTGATCGTCGTTGAGCTGGGCCACCAGGGTGCGCTCGAACAGGCGGCGGCGCGTGCTTTGGCTGTCGCGCGCGTCATCGTGCGCCGAGGGCACCCCCGTGGGCACCATGCCTTGTTGCTCGCACAGGCTTTGCAGCCACGACCACAGGGCGGGCGATGCCGGCTCTTCGGCGTGCAGCACCTCCAGACACAGACGCGCCAGGCGCAACGTGTTTTCGCTGCGCTCGGTGTAGCGCCCCAGCCAATACAGGTTTTCGGCGGCGCGGCTGGTGACCTGTCGCCAACGCAGGCTGGTGCTGGGGGCGTCGTCGCTGCGCAGCAGGCTGAAGTCATCGACCGCGCCCGCGCTTTGCACCCACACATCGGCGCTGCTGCCACCGCGCTGCATGGAGGCGATGCCGCCCGTGTCCGGTGCGATGCGTGCCAGACCGCCGGGCAACACCCGCCAGGCGTCGGGCCCTTCGCGCAGCGCGAACACCCGCAACACCACCGAGCGCGGGACGAGCGCCTGTTGCGCTTCGTCCCAGGTGGGCATCTGCGACAACGGCTGCCAGGCCTGCAAGCTGTAGCGCTGCGGCTCGCGCGCGATGCGACCCGTCCATTCGTCGCGTTGCGCCTCGCTCAGGCTGCGGCCCAACGTGGCCTGAAAGCCGCCGCGTCCCACCCACTCGGGGTAGGTGGGTTTGATGACGCGCTCGGGCAGATCGGGCAACACGTCGGCCATGGCGGCGGCTTCGCCGCACCACCAGGTGTCCAGCGAGGGCAGTTGCAGCACCTCGCCGAGCAGCCGCTCGCTCAGCGCCGGCAAGAAACCCAGCAGCGCGGGCGACTCCAGGAACGCCGAGCCCGGCGCATTGGCCACCAGCACATGACCCGCGCGCACCGCTTGCAACAAACCCGCCACGCCCAGGGTGGAGTCGGCACGCAACTCCAGTGGGTCCAGGAACTCGTCGTCCATGCGCTTGAGCAACACATGCACCGGCTCCAGCCCCCGCAGGGTGCGCAGGTACAGGTGCTCGTCGCGCACGGTCAGGTCGTGGCCTTCGACCAAGGTCAGGCCCAGGTAACGCGCCAGGTAGGCGTGCTCGAAATAGGTTTCGTTGTAGGGCCCGGGCGTGAGCAACGCCACATGGGCCTGTGCACCCGCCGGGCTGTGTGCCTTGAGGGCACTGAGCCACTGGCGATAACTGCGCGCCAGTCGCTCGATGCGCATGGCTTCGAACGCGGTGGGAAATTGGCGCGAGATGAGCACGCGGTTTTCCAGCAGATAGCCCAGGCCCGAAGGGGCTTGTGTGCGTTGCGACACCACCGCCCATTCGCCGCTGGGGCCGCGCGCCAGATCAAAGGCGGCGATGTGCAGGTGCGCGCCACCCACGGGCTGCACGCCGTGCATGGCGCGCACATAGCCCGGATGGCCTTGCACCAGGGCCGGCGGCATGAAGGCTTCGCGGATCAGTTGCTGCTCGCCGTACACATCGCGCAGGATGCGTTCCAGCAACTCCGCGCGCTGGGCCACACCCGCACTCAGGCGCGCCCAGGTGTCGGCGTCGAGGATCAGCGGGAAAAGGTCCAGCGCCCAAGGACGTTGTGGGCCATCGCGGTCGGCGTAGACGTTGTAGGTGATGCCGTTGTCGCGCACCTGGCGTGCCAGGCTTTGGCTGCGTCGGTCCAGATCGGCCAGGCCCTGCGGTCCGAGATGCTCGAAGAACGCCTGCCAAGGCGGTGACCACGGTGCGTCGGCGGCGCACGAGGCCGCGCCCCGCGATTCGTCGTAATGGCCGCTGTCGGCGCTGCGCGTCAGGGCTCGCACCCGGTCATGCCAGGAGAGGCTGGAAGACGGTTGACGCGAGGGCAGATCGGCCATGGCCGCATTGTCTCATCGCCTCAGATCCAGGGTGAACGGGAACTCGGGGCTCGCCACCACCGCCACGGTGGGCGGCACGTCGGGCATCGTGCCCGCTGTGTGGCCCATCGGGAAGAAGCGCGCCAGGCGGCGGCTTTCGGCTTCGTAGGCGTTGATGGGAAAGCTGTCGTAGTTGCGTCCACCCGGATGGGCCACGTGGTACTGGCAGCCGCCGACCGAGCGCTTCATCCAGGTGTCCACCACATCGAAGGTCAGCGGCGCGTGCACGCCAATCGTGGGGTGCAGCGCCGAGGCCGGCGCCCAGGCGCGGTAGCGCACACCGGCCACGTATTCGCCCACCACGCCCGTGGGTTGCAAGGGCAGGGCGCGGCCATTGACGGTGAGGGTGTGACGGCTCGGGTTGAGTCCGTTGACATGCACCTCCAGCCGCTCCAGCGACGAATCGACGTAACGCACGGTGCCGCCGCTGAAGCCTTCTTCGCCCATCACGTGCCAGGGCTCCAGCGCGTGGCGCAGGGTGAGCGACAGGTTTTGCGTGTTCAGCTCGCCCACGCGCGGGAAGCGGAATTCGAAGTGCGGGGCGAACCACGATGGATCGAAATGAAAGCCCGCGTCACCGAGTTCGGTCAACACGTCGTCGAAGTCGGCGCGCACGAAGTAGGGCAGCATGAAGCGGTCGTGCAGCTCGGTGCCCCAGCGCGTGGCGCGGGCCACATAGGGCCGCTCCCAAAAGCGCGCGATCAGAGCACGCAGCAACAGTTGCTGCACCACGCTCATGCGCGCATGCGGCGGCATTTCGAAGGCGCGCAGCTCCAGCAGGCCAAGCCGTCCGGTGGCCGAATCGGGTGAATACAGCTTGTCGATGCAGAACTCGCTGCGGTGCGTGTTGCCCGTCACATCGATCAGGATGTTGCGCAGCGTGCGGTCCACCAGCCACGGCGGCATGTCCTGGCCGTGGATCTGGCGGTTGCGCTGGATTTCGCGCAGCGCGATCTCCAGCTCGTAGATCTGGTCGTTGCGCGCTTCGTCCACGCGCGGTGCCTGGCTCGTGGGGCCGATGAACAGGCCGCTGAACAGGTAGCTGAGCGAGGGATGGTTGTGCCAGTACAGCACCAGACTGGCCAGCAGCTCGGGCTTGCGCAGGAACGGGCTGTCCGCCGGCGTGGCACCGCCCAGCACCACATGGTTGCCGCCGCCCGTGCCGGTGTGGCGACCATCGGTCATGAACTTCTCGGCGCTCAGCCGCGACTCGAACGCCGCTTGGTACAAAAACTCCGTGTGCTCCACCACCTCGGGCCAGTCGTGCGCCGGGTGGATGTTGACTTCGATCACGCCGGGGTCTGGCGTGACCTGCAACAGCTTGAGCCGCGCATCGCGTGGCGGGCCGTAGCCTTCGAGCACGATCTGCACGCCCAGCTCCTCGGCGGTGGCTTCGACGGCGGCCAACAAGTCCAGGTAATCGTCCAGGTGCGACAGTGGTGGCATGAACACGTACAGCACCCCGCTGTGCGTGTGCTCGCCCATCTCCACCTCGGGGCCATTGGCCCGCGCCGGATCACGCACCTCCACACAGAGGCCGGTGCGTGTGATCCAGTGTGCGGAGGCGAAGCGCGCGGGCTCGGCGGTTTGCAGCGACACCGTACCGCCTTCGGCAAAGCCGTGGCCCGCGGTGTGCGGGTCATAGCGCGTGAAGCGCGCATGCGAGGCGTATTGCGCGCGCAGCACGGCCGCATGCGGCAAGTCGCGTGCGGGGGCAAACGGGTCTTGTGCCAGGGTGTGCGGGTACTCGGCAGGACTGACCCAGGGCAGCGAATCCAGGGGCAGCCGGTAGCCCATCGGCGAGTCGCCGGGCACCAGGTACATGCGCTCGTCGCGGAAGAACCACGGGCCGCTGCTCCAGCGCGCACCTTCGTGGCCCGTGGCCTGCAAGGGCAGCAAATAGCCGACCGCGTGATCCAGCCCTTGACTGAACACGCGGCGCAGGCGCGCGCGTTCCAGCTCGTCGTCCAGGCGTGAGTCAAAGGGGTCGACGTTGGTGGGCAGGCGGCGCTCGCGCCACAGGTAGTACCAGGTGTCCTCAAAGCCCGTCTGGATGAAGTCCGGTCCCACGCCCAGCTTGTGCGACAAGCGCTCGATGAAGGCGCGGGCATCGGCGTCGGTGTAGTGGTGCGGCACCCGCTCGTCGGCAAACAACGCGGGGTTGTGCCAGCAGGGCTGACCATCGGCGCGCCAATGGATCGACAAGGCCCAGCGCGGCAATTGCTCACCCGGATACCACTTGCCTTGGCCGAAGTGCAAAAAGCCCCCCGCGCCGTAGCGCTCGCGCAGCTTGTGCACGAGTTCGGTGGCAAAGCCGCGTTTGGTCGGGCCCAGGGCCTCGGTGTTCCACTCGGGCGCGTCGCGGTCGTTCACCGCCACAAAGGTGGGCTCGCCACCCATGGTCAGGCGCACATCGCCACGCGTCAGCCGCACATCGACTTCGTCGCCCAGGGCCAGGATGTCCATCCATTGGTCCTCGGTGTAGGGCTTGGTGACGCGGGGCGACTCCAGCACACGGGTCACGTGCATGTCGTGCTCGAAGCTGACCTCGCACTCGTCGATCAAGCCCTCGATGGGCGCGGCGCTGGAGGGCTGCGGTGTGCAGGCCAGTGGCACATGGCCTTCGCCGGCGAGCAGGCCCGAGGTCGGGTCGAGTCCGATCCAGCCCGCACCGGGCAGGTAGACCTCGCACCAGGCGTGCAAGTCGGTGAAGTCGACCTCGGTGCCGCTGGGACCGTCGAGTGACTTCACATCGGGGGTGAGCTGGATCAGATAACCCGAGACAAAGCGCGCGGCCAGTCCGCAGTGGCGCAGCAGTTGCACCAGCAGCCAGGCGCTGTCGCGGCAGGAGCCGCTCATCAAGCCCAAGGTTTCTTCGGGCGTTTGCACGCCGGGCTCCATGCGGATCAGGTAGCGAATGTCTTGGTGCAGACGCTGGTTGAGTTGCACCAGAAAGTCGATGGTGCGCGGGTTCTGTTGGCGCAAGGTGTCCAAGCCGATGGACTTCACATAGCTGGCAAAACGTTGTTGCGCGGGTAGGCGCGCCAGATACGGCGTCAGCTCTTGCGCCAGCGCGGGCGTGTACTCGAACGGGAAATGCTCGGCCTCGGGCTCCAGGAAGAAGTCGAACGGGTTGTACACCGACATCTCGACCACCACATCGACGGTGACCTTGAACTCGGTGGTCGGCTCTGGAAACACCAGACGCGCCTGGTAATTGGCAAACGGGTCTTGCTGCCAGTTGATGAAGTGACCGCCGGGCTCGACGTGCAGGGCATACGACAGGATGCGGCTGCGGCAGTGCGGCGCGGGTCGCAAGCGGATGACCTGAGGACCGAGTTGAATCGGTCGGTCGTAGCGGTAGTGGGTGACGTGGTGCAGGGCGGCGTGGATCGACATGCCGTGTTCAAAGCAAAACACACGCCATGCGCCACGCCTGTCCCTGGTGCGTCAGCCAGACAAGAGTCCTCATTCCTCTCCATGGCGGGTGCTGCTTTGGTGCATGCCGCGCGCCAAAAGCGTGCGCGTCGCTTGCGACAACGCAAAATGGCGTGGCATCGTCTTTGCTATCGTCTAACCAGGAGTTTTCCATGCACAAGTTCGACGAGATGTACGCCCGGCTGCCGTATGCAGCCGATCAGGTGCGAGCCCATTACCGCAGCTATCTGGCGTGGCTGGAGCGCCAGGACGACGCCATCATGCGCGCGCGCCGCGACGAAGCCGAGATGATTTTTCGCCGCGTCGGCATCACCTTCGCGGTCTACGGCGACAAGGACGAAGACGGCGCCGGCACCGAACGGCTCATTCCCTTTGACCTGATCCCGCGCATCATCCCGGCGCACGAATGGCGCGACATGCAAAAGGGCTTGGTGCAACGGGTCACGGCACTGAACCGCTTCATCCACGACATCTACCACGACCAAGACATCCTGCGTGCAGGCATCGTGCCTGCCGATCAGATCAAGGGCAACGCCCAGTTCCGTCCCGAGATGATGGGCCTCGATGTGCCGCATCAGGTCTACTCCAACATCAGCGGCATCGACATCGTGCGCGCGCCCAATGCCCAGGGCGAGGGCGAGTACTACGTCCTCGAAGACAACCTGCGCGTGCCCAGCGGCGTGAGCTACATGCTGGAAGACCGCAAGATGATGATGCGGCTCTTTCCCGAGCTGTTCAGCCAGCACCGCGTGGCCCCCGTGGCGCATTACCCCGACTTGCTGCTCGACACCTTGCGCGCGAGCTGCCCCGAGACCACCGACAACCCCACGGTGGTGGTGCTCACCCCCGGCATGTACAACAGCGCCTACTTCGAACACGCTTTTTTGGCACAGCAAATGGGCGTCGAACTCGTCGAGGGACAAGACCTGTTCACCCGCGACAACTTCGTCTACATGCGCACCACGCGTGGCCCCAAACGCGTGGACGTGATCTACCGCCGCGTCGACGACGACTTCCTCGACCCCCAGGTGTTCCGTCCCCAGTCCACGCTGGGCTGCGCCGGTTTGATGGAAGCCTATCGCGCGGGCCATGTGAGCATCTGCAACGCCGTGGGCACCGGCATTGCCGACGACAAGTCGATCTACCCCTATGTGCCGAAGATGATCGAGTTCTACCTCGGCGAGAAGCCCATCCTCAACAACGTGCCGACCTACATGTGTCGCAACCGCGAGGACCTGCAATACACGCTCGATCACCTCGACGAGCTGGTGGTCAAGGAAGTGCACGGGGCCGGTGGCTACGGCATGTTGGTGGGCCCGGCGGCGAGCAAGGCCGAGATCGCCAACTTCCGCCAGGCCCTGTTGGCCAAGCCCGAGGGCTACATCGCTCAACCCACGCTCAGCCTGTCGAGCTGCCCGACCTATGTGGAACAAGGCATTGCACCGCGCCACATCGACCTGCGGCCCTTCGTGCTCAGCGGCAAGACCGTGCAGATGGTGCCCGGTGGCCTCACGCGCGTGGCCCTCAAGGAGGGCTCGCTGGTGGTGAACTCGTCGCAAGGCGGTGGCACCAAAGACACCTGGATTCTGGAAGTTTGATCATGCTCAGCCGCACCGCCGACCACCTGTTCTGGATGTCCCGCTACACCGAGCGGGCCGAAAACACCGCTCGACTGCTCGACGTCAATTACCAAACCTCGCTCTTGCCGCAGTCCACAGCGGTGGCGCAACTGGGCTGGCAGGGCCTGCTCAAGATCAGCGAGCTGCTGCCCTCGTACCAGGCGCTCTATGGCGAGATCACCGCCCAGGGCGTGATGGAGTTCATGGTGCGCGACGAGGACAACCCGTCGAGCATCATCTCCTGCCTCAAGGCCGCGCGCGAAAACGCCCGCGCCGTGCGCGGCAGCCTCACCACCGAGGTGTGGGAGACGCAAAACCAGACCTGGCTTGAAGTCAATCGCATGCTCAAAGCCGGTGAGTTCGAACGCGACCCGGGGCAGTTCTTCGAGTGGGTGAAATTCCGCTCGCACCTCTCGCGCGGCGTGACGGTGGGCACCATGCTGATGGACGAAGCCTTGCACTTCATGCGCCTGGGCACCTTCCTGGAGCGCGCCGACAACACCGCACGCTTGCTCGACGTCAAGTTTCATGCCGTCGAGAGCGACTTCTTTGGTCTCGCCAACGACCAAGATCAGGAATACGACTTCTACCACTGGAGCGCGATTCTGCGCAGCGTCTCGGGCTTTGAGATTTATCGCAAGGTCTACCGCGACATCATCCAGCCCGAGCGCGTGGCCGAGCTGCTGGTGCTGCGCTCGGACATGCCGCGCTCGCTGCTGGCCTGCATGAACGAGGTGGTGTCCAACCTGACGATGGTCTGTGGTTCCGAAGATTGCCGCAGTTGTCGCCTGGCGGGCAAATTGCGCGCCGACATCCAGTACGCCAGCATCGACGAGATTCTGGCCAATGGCCTGCATGCATTCCTGACGCAATTCCTCGATCGCATCAACCTCATTGGGGGCGAGGTCAGCAAGGAGTTTCTGATCCCGAGCTGAGGCCGACGGGCCGCAGACTCAGAACGGCTCGCCACCACGCGCGTGCTGTCTGGGTGCTATGCACCCCATTGACTTTGGATGCGGCGTGTTGCAGTTACTCGTTAACCAAAGTGAGATAAATATTCGATTATTAATTCATTAATTAACTGTTTCGAGCTATAGTCGAGGCAACGAACGCGCTCGCGCACTGGGTCTGGCAGGCGTTTAGAGGCCACAAGTTGTGCGGCGACTTTCACGGGTTGGCGGGTTTGCTGGACTTGTTATCCGACAGGTGTGGGTGTTATCCGCTGATTTTTCGTCTGCATCGACTTTAGAACTCACGCCCACTACTATGAATCTGCAAACTCACCTTCCTGAGCCAATGTGGGCTGCTGTCGCTAGCGCATATGAAGCCGAAAACTATTCGCATGCGATCCTAGAAGCCACTTATTTTTTAAGCACCGTCTTGCGCGATCGAGCAGGTGTTGATGGAGATGGCGCTGCACTTGTCGGGCAGGCGCTGGGAGGCGATCCGCCGAGACTCAAGCTCAACTCCCTTCAAACCGAGTCGGACAAAAACGTTCAGAAGGGCTTTGAGCAGATTCTTCGCGGCATCTACATTGGAATTCGTAATCCCCGCAGCCACGAGCAAACAGGAGACGATAAAGATACCGCGGATGCAATCATTCATTTCATCGGATACGTAATCAGTTTGCTTAATGCATCAAAAGAAGCCTTTACCCTTGATGCATTTGTTGAGCGCGTCTTCGATGCGGAGTTTGTCGAGTCTGAACGCTATGCTGAGTTGATCGTTGCAGAAGTACCCAGGCTCAGGCTTGGAGATGCACTGATTGCCCTTTATCGGGCCCGACGAAAGGGCGAGCTTCGAAAGTTGAGATACCTCATTTCTAAGATGCTATCTGCTCTTAGCCCTAATCAACTAAGCTCTTTCCTGGCTGTGGTTTCCGAAGAACTACGTACCACAAGAGACGATGGCGCGATTCGTACTGCATTACAGATGCTCACCCCAGATATTTGGCCAAGTCTTGATGAACTCCCACGCTTACGCATTGAAAACAAGCTCATTGTCGGTATCCGGACCGGGGAAGTTCTTCATAATGGAAAAACGACGCAGCCACTGGCAACTTGGTCAAACGATTTTCTGAGAGCATTTACGCTGAAGACTGAAGCGGCAAACGCGCTTATTGAAAGACTTGAAGATCAAGACCCGGACGCAAGGCATTACGCAGCCAAGTTCTTCATGAGGCAATTGCCGGATATTGCATCCACTCCGGGTAGCGCCAGTAGATGCATTCGCGCCATCGTGTCCGCAGTCAAGTCAGATGACGGAAACGTCCGACACGCGCTAATCAATTGGATTCGATACTACCCCGCAGAGTGGCAATCGGCGCTAGCGGAGGCGCTCAAGGAGCAGACGGACGAAGACAATCCCGCCGTCTACCTTGATGATGGGACTGCCTTTCTTTCATCACCGACAGCATCGGACTTTGAAGATGACATTCCTTTTTAGCGCACACTGCTTGAGTTCTAAGCTTTCGTTCCAGTGGGCTCACCGCCTATCAGTGACGCGCCCCTGAACTCAAAGGTTATCCCGCACAACTTGCACCATCCCACTGAACGCATAGCGATATGACGCTTCCGAATGACCTCTCGTCTATTGAACAAGTACACATAGAGCAGCTTGTTGCTGATCAGGTACGCGAGGGCCCGCACCTGGATTTCAAGCGTGATTTGCCAACTGCATGGAACGATGCCGCCAAGCACGAGTTCTTAGCAGACACGACCGCCTTTGCCAATTCGGGGGGCGGAGATTTGATCTTCGGTATCGACGAGGACGGACAGGCTCAAGCATCAAGGATCACGCCTCAAGTCATTTCAAATGTTGATCAAGAAATTCGGCGCCTACAGGACTTTCTAATTAACCTAGCTGAACCACGGTTACCTGGTGTAAAGGTTCAGGCGATACAAGTCTCTGTCGCTGGAGCTGACGGCCACGTAATCGTTGTGCGTGTTCCACAAAGCTGGGCTGGACCTCATCGGGTAAAAACGAATCAGCATTTCTTCATCCGCGATGGACTCCGTAAGCGGCAGCTTGATGTTCCGGAAATTCGGTCATTATTTCTACGCACAGAGAATCAAGCGCAGAGATTGAATGACTTTCGAACGGAACGACTCGGCAAGATACTCAGCGGAGATGCCCCACAACAACTCGTCGATGGGCCGGTGCTTGTCGTGCATCTCGTACCGACGCAGGCAGCACTCGGGCTCGTACAGATTGATCCTGTTCCATACACAAATCAGCGGAGACTTCCAATCATTGGAACATCAGGGGGGTTAGCTCGGCTAAACCTTGATGGAGCACTGGTTGTACGTAATGAAACGTCACAAGGCGAAACTCACGGCTATTCACAGTTCTTTCGGAATGGTTTCTTCGAATCCACTCTCGTGCTAACACGCCGCATGGAGGACGGGCGCGTACTCTTGGCTAGTCGGGACTATGAAAGGTATCTAATCGCACTACTTGGCTACTTCCGGGGAGAACTCGACCACCTCGGTATCAACCACGAGTGCGCTGTGATGCTTTCATTGCTCCGTGCAGATGAGGTAAAGCTAGGTGTCCAGTCTGACTGGGGGTTCGATGATCCGCACCAAACATTGTTTGATCGAAAAATGCTTGTCTTGCCAGATATCGTTGCGCCGTCAGCGGTGTCACCCGAAAAGGCAATGAAGCCCGCATTCGATCTGATGTGGCAAGCGGCCGGCTTCGTTGGCTCGCGGAATTACAACAACTTTGGCGAGTGGGCGACAGGGTAGAAAATTTACGTGTATCCCAACCCATCATTCCACTGGTCCTGCGCAAAAACCGCACAGCCCGGTGAATTCGGACGGTCGGCGCCATATCAAGTAGCCGCTTGCATCGTCGCTCGATACGTCTGACGGACCGAGCCAGACGGCAACCTACTACGACGCTCATTTGGTGTCGTTAAACCCCAGCCCCAACTTCGCTCAATTAACATGAGCCTTTCGAATCCAGCCACGGCCATGCTCTCCACACACGACAAAACCCGCATCGACGACACCCGCATCGCCTCGGTGCGCCCGCTCATCACCCCAGCGCTGCTGGAAGAAAAACTCCCCGCCACCGAGCGCCATCTGGCGTTGGTGGAGCAATCGCGGCAGGCCATCTCGCGGGTGTTGCACGATCAGGACGACCGGCTGGTGGTGGTGGTGGGCCCGTGCTCCATCCACGACCACGATCAGGCCATCGCCTACGCGCAGCAGCTCAAGCCCGTGGCCGATCGGCTCGCGGCCGACTTGGTGGTGGTCATGCGCAGCTACTTTGAAAAGCCGCGCACGACCGTGGGCTGGAAGGGCTACATCAACGACCCGCACCTCGATGGCAGCTTCGCCATGAACGAGGGCCTGACGATGGCCCGCGCGCTGTTGCTCGACATCGTGGACATGGGCTTGCCAGTGGCGACGGAATTTTTGGATCTGCTCAGCCCGCAGTTCATCAGCGACTTGGTGAGCTGGGGCGCGATTGGCGCGCGCACCACCGAGAGCCAGAGCCACCGCCAATTGGCCAGTGGCCTGTCGTGCCCGGTGGGTTTCAAGAACGGCACCGATGGTGGCGTGAAGGTCGCCGCCGATGCGGTGGTCGCTTCGCAAGCCGCGCATGCCTTCATGGGCATGACCAAGATGGGACAAGCCGCCATCTTCGAGACGCGGGGCAACCGCGACAGCCATATCATCTTGCGCGGCGGCAAGCAGCCCAATTACAGCGCCACCGATGTCGAGGCCGCGTGTCAGGCCTTGCAGGCTTCGGGCCTGTCGCCCAAGGTGATGGTCGATGTCTCGCACGCCAACAGCAGCAAGCAGCACCTGCGCCAGATCGAGGTGGCGGCTGATGTGGCGGCGCAAGTCGCGGCGGGCGACACGCGCATCATGGGGGTGATGATCGAGAGCCACCTGCACGAAGGCCGCCAAGACTTGCAACCGGGCCAGCCGCTGCGCCCGGGGGTGTCGATCACCGATGCCTGCATTGGCTTCGAGCAGACGGTGCCGGTGCTCGACGGTCTGGCCCAAGCCGTGCGCCAGCGCCGCAGCCGAGCCGCCGCGCGCTGACGCGCTTTACGCCGCCGTCGGGGCAGGCGTCAGCAGCCCGCGTGTCTCGATGAAGCGCACCACCGCGTCCAGGCCAGTGAGGGTGCGCAGATTGGTCATCACATAGGGCTTGCTGCCGCGCATGCGCTGCGTGTCCGCTTCCATCACGTCCAGATTGGCCCCCACGTGCGGCGCCAAATCGGTTTTGTTGATGACGAACAAATCGCTCTTGGTGATGCCCGGGCCGCCTTTGCGCGGGATCTTTTCACCGGCGGCCACGTCGATGACGTAGATCGTCAAGTCGCTCAACTCGGGGCTGAAGGTGGCGGCCAGGTTGTCGCCGCCGCTTTCTACAAACACGATGTCGGCGTTGGGGAACTGCACCAGCATGCGGTCGATGGCTTCGAGGTTGATCGAGGCGTCTTCGCGGATGGCGGTGTGCGGGCAGCCGCCCGTCTCGACCCCCATGATGCGCTCGGCGGGCAGGGCCCCGCTGACGGTGAGCAGCCGCTGGTCTTCCTTGGTGTAGATGTCGTTGGTGATGGCGACGAGGTCATAGCGCTCGCGCATGGCTTTGCACAGCATCTCCAACAAGGTGGTTTTGCCCGAGCCGACGGGACCGCCGATGCCCACGCGCAGAGGGGGCAGGGGACGGGTGCGGTTGGGGATGTGGTGCAAAGCGGTCATGAGCGAAACAGTCGGGAGTATTGGGTTTCATGCCGGGCCGAGAGGATGGCCAGCATGGGCGAGAAGGATTGGCGGTGCGCGTCGTCGCGTTGCAGGGCTTCCTCGACGGCGGCGGCGATGTGTTCGGCCAGGTGGGCCAGCACGGTTTGGCCCGCGTTTTGTCCGAGCGGCACTGCCTTGATGGCGGCTTGGGTGAGGTTTTCGCACCAGGCAAAGGCTTGCGCCATCAAGGCCTCGCGCAGATCCGCGCCCGTGCAGGCCAGGGCCAGGCCCATCACCATCGGATGCGTCGCGCCCAAGGTGTCGCAGTGCTGCACGTCGTCGGCTGCGGCCCACTGGCGTTGTTGCAACCACAGCAGCAGCGAGCGCCCCATCTGCTCGGTTTGCAGGCGCAGCTCGGCGCTCTCGCGGGTGTGTTGTACCCAGGCGTTGAGCACGGCCACGCGCGCGTGGCGGGTGGGCGCATCGGGTTCACGCCAGGCCCGGATGAAGTCGGCCAGCACCGACAGATCGCCCCGCGCCTGCGACAGCAGCAACTGCTCGCGCAGCCAATGCGCGGCACTGGGCGCGTCGTGCACCAGACCGTGGGCCACGGCTGCTTCGAGCGCTTCGGAATACGAGAAGCCGCCAATCGGCAGCGCGGGCGAGGCCAGCCACAACAGGGGCAGCAGCGCCCGGCGTTCGGTCTCAGTGCGCATGGGGTTCGTCGCCGTGGCCGTGCGCGTGATCGTGCGTGTGGGGGTGCGCGTGGCCATGGGCAGGACCGTGCGCGTGTCCCAGCAGCGCGCCCTGACCATAAGCGCCGCCCTCGGGCTCGAAGGGTTCTTGCACCGACTGCACGATCAGGTGCAGGCTGCGCAGCAGGTCTGCCAGCACCGGGTCAGGCTCGATCTTGAGGTGATCGGTTTGCAACTCGATGGGCACATGGCGGTTGCCCAGGTGGTAGGCCGCGCGCGTGAGGTCAAACGCGCTGCCGTGTTCGGGGCAATGGGTGATGCGCAGCACCGGCTGCGCGGCGGCCTGCACGCGGATGAGCGAGCCGTCCTCGGCCACCAGCACATCGCCGCCGCGCACCACGGTGCCACGCGGCAAGAACACGCCCAGGTGGCGGCCTTGTGAGTCGGTGGCGTCGAAGCGGCTGCGCTGTCGCACATCCCATTCGAGCGACACGCTGTAGGCGCGCTTGAGCAACACGGGCGCGAGTCCGCGGCCTTGGGGAAGCAGCTTGGCGCAATGGAGCATGTCAGAACAAAAAGTAGCGTTGCGCCAGCGGCAACTCGCTGGCCGGTTCGCACGTCAGCAACTGGCCATCGGCGCGCACGGCGTAGGTTTGGGCATCGACCTCCATGTGCGGCACGTAGTCGTTGTGCACCATGTGGCGTTTGCCCAAGCCGCGAATGCCGCGCACCGCACTCAGCGTCTTGTGCAGGCCGTAGCGTTGGCCCACACCCGCCGCCAGCGCGGCTTGCGACACAAAGGTCAGCGAGCTGCGGTGCAAAGCGCCGCCATAGGACGCGAACATGGGGCGATAGTGCACGGGCTGCGGCGTCGGGATCGAGGCATTGGGGTCGCCCATCGCGGCCATGGCGATGAAGCCGCCCTTGAGGATGAGGGCGGGCTTGACGCCAAAGAAGGCCGGCTTCCAGATCACCAGATCGGCCCACTTGCCCACCTCGACGCTGCCCACCTCATGGCTGATGCCGTGCGCGATGGCCGGGTTGATGGTGTATTTGGCGATGTAGCGCTTGACGCGCGCGTTGTCGTGGCGGTCGCTGTCGCCGGGCAGGGGGCCGCGTTGGCGCTTCATCTTGTGCGCCGTCTGCCAAGTGCGCAGGATGACCTCGCCCACACGGCCCATGGCCTGGCTGTCGCTGCTCATCATGCTGATGGCACCCAGGTCGTGCAGGATGTCTTCGGCGGCGATGGTCTCGCGGCGGATGCGGCTCTCGGCAAAGGCCAGGTCTTCGGCGATGGCCGGGTCGAGGTGGTGGCACACCATCAGCATGTCCACATGCTCGTCGAGCGTGTTGACGGTGTAGGGCCGGGTCGGGTTGGTGGAAGAGGGCAGCACATGGCCTTCGCCCACCACCTTGAGGATGTCCGGCGCATGGCCGCCGCCCGCGCCCTCGGTGTGAAAGGTGTGGATGGTGCGGCCCTTGAACGCGGCCACGGTGTCCTCCACAAAACCCGATTCGTTGAGCGTGTCCGTGTGGATGGCCACTTGCGTGTCGGTGGCCTCGGCCACGTTCAGGCAGTTGTCGATGGCCGCGGGCGTGGTGCCCCAGTCTTCGTGCAGCTTCAGGCCGATGGCACCGGCGTCGATCTGCTCGTGCAGCGCGGCGGGCAGGGCGGCATTGCCCTTGCCCAGAAAACCCAGGTTCATCGGAAACGCGTCTGCCGCTTGCAGCATGCGCTCGATGTTCCAGGGGCCGGGCGTGCAAGTGGTGGCAAAGGTGCCGGTGGCCGGTCCCGTGCCGCCGCCAATCATCGTGGTCACGCCGCTGGTCAGCGCCTCTTCGATTTGTTGCGGCGCGATGAAGTGGATGTGCGTGTCGATGCCGCCTGCCGTGACGATCAGTCCTTCGCAACTGATGATCTCGGTGCCCGGCCCGATGACGATGTCCACGCCCGGCTGCGTGTCCGGGTTGCCCGCCTTGCCGATGGCGGCGATGCGACCACTGCGCAAACCAATGTCGGCCTTGACGATGCCGCTGTGGTCGATGACCAGGGCGTTGGTCAAGACCGTGTCCATGGCGCCGCCCGCTTCAGGTCCGGGCTTGCTGCCGTCGCGCGTGCGCTGCGATTGCGCCATGCCGTCGCGGATGGTCTTACCACCCCCGAACTTGACTTCTTCGCCATAGCCCCCGGCGCGCAGGGTGTGGTCGTGTTCGACCTCGATCACCAGGTCGGTGTCGGCCAGCCGCACCCGGTCGCCCACGGTGGGGCCAAACATTTCTGCGTAGGCACGCTTGCCAATCTGGGCCATCACAGGGCTCCTTGCACGAGGCCACGAAAGCCATACACGCGACGCTCGCCCGCGAGGTCGACCAGCTCGACCGTGCGCTGCTGGCCCGGCTCAAAGCGCACCGCTGTGCCCGAGGCGATGTTCAAGCGCATGCCGCGCGCGGCCTCGCGGTCGAACGACAAAGCGCCGTTGGTTTCGGCAAAGTGGTAATGCGAGCCGACCTGAATCGGTCGGTCGCCCGTGTTGCGCACCACCAGGGTGTGGGTGCGGCGTTGCGGGTTGAGGGGCAAAGTCCCCTCGTCGATGAGCAGTTCGCCGGGCGTCATGCAGCGCCTCGCTTCACTTGCCACGGCCCGTGAACCACCACACCACGGCCATCAGTGCGGCCATGACGACAAAGCCCCAAACATCGGTGGCGTGGTAGTGCGAGGCACCTTCCAGGCCGTGGCCTTCGTGGGCCAAGGCCGGTAGGCAAGCGCCGAGGCCCAGCAGGGCGGGCCAACGGTGCCAGGGGCGCAGGCGGTGCAGGTGTGTCATGGGAGAGTCCTTGTCGACCAATGGGGGGAGGGAATGGGCGGTCATCGTCATCACACGATGGGTTGGTGCACGGTGACGAGTTTGGTGCCGTCGGGAAAAGTGGCTTCGATCTGGATGTCCGCGATCATCTCGGGCACACCGTCCATCACCTCGTCGCGGGTCAGCACCGTGCGGCCCTCGCTCATGAGTTCGGCCACGGTTTTGCCATCGCGTGCGCCTTCCATCACAGCGGCGCTGATGAGGGCCACCGCCTCGGGGTAGTTGAGCTTGAGGCCGCGCGCCTTGCGCCGCTCGGCCAGCAAGGCGGCGGTGAAGATCAGCAGCTTGTCTTTTTCGCGGGGGGTGAGTTCCATGGGATGTCCGTTGCAACTTGCGTGCCGTGTCCGTGAAGCGATCTGTTGGGAATTGTGCCCGTCTTGGTGCGCCGAATCGCTGCTCCGCACCGTCGGGCGTCGCGCAGAGTGTCACCTTCGTGGTGCACGCTGCTGATTTTGGTGCATGCCTCGACCGGTGCCACCACGGCGAAGATGCGTTCTATAGGGGCATGGGGTTTGTCTCCCAGAGACGGACATGTTGGCACACCGCTTGCGAGAGGGGAGTTCAGCGGACAGAACGGTTTTGTCCGCGCCGAACTTTTTTGTGTGGAGCCCACCCCATGATGAATCGTCGAGGAAACCTCAAAACCCTGGCCGCCGCTGCTGCGCTGGTGGCGGGATCGCTGGTTGTTGCACCGCAGGCACTGGCTGCGGACACCATCAAGGTGGGCGTGTTGCACAGCCTGTCGGGGACGATGGCGATTTCCGAGACGGTCCTCAAAGACACCGTGCTCATGGCCATCGATGAAATCAACGCCAAAGGTGGCGTGCTGGGCAAGAAGCTTGAACCCGTGGTGGTGGACCCGGCCTCCAACTGGCCGCTGTTTGCCGAGAAGACCAAGCAACTGCTGACGCAAGACAAAGTGGCCGTCATCTTCGGTTGCTGGACCAGCGTGTCGCGCAAGTCGGTGCTGCCGGTGGTGGAAGAGCTCAATGGCCTGCTGTTCTACCCGGTGCAATACGAGGGTGAAGAGCTGTCCAAGAACGTGTTCTACACGGGCGCAGCGCCCAACCAGCAAGCCATTCCGGCGGTGGACTACCTGATGAGCAAGGACGGCGGCGGTGCCAAGCGCTGGGTGCTGCTGGGCACCGACTATGTGTACCCGCGTACGACCAACAAGATCCTGCGCGCCTACCTCAAGAGCAAAGGCGTGGCCGACAAGGACATCGACGAGAAGTACACGCCTTTTGGTCACGCCGACTACCAGACCATCGTGGCCGACATCAAGAAGTTCGCCGCCGGTGGCAAGACGGCGGTGGTGTCCACCATCAATGGTGACTCCAACGTGCCGTTCTACAAGGAGTTGGGCAACGCGGGCCTGAAGGCCAAGGACGTGCCGGTGGTGGCGTTCTCGGTGGGTGAGGAAGAGCTGCGCGGTGTGGACACCAAGCCGCTAGTGGGTCACCTGGCGGCCTGGAACTACTTCATGAGCCTGAAGAACCCGGCCAACGACGAGTTCACGCAGAAGTGGGCGACGTATGCCAAGGCCAAGAACATCGCTGGTCACAAGGACAAGCCGCTGACCAACGATCCGATGGAAGCGACCTACATCGGCATCCACATGTGGAAGCAGGCGGTCGAGAAAGCCAAGTCAACCGAGGTCGACAAGGTGATCGCGGCGATGGCCAGGCAGACCTTCAAGGCCCCGAGCGGCATCGTGAGCAAGATGGATGAGAAGAACCACCACCTGCACAAGAGCGTGTTCATTGGCGAGATCAAGGCCGATGGTCAGTTCAATGTGGTGTGGAAGACGCCGGGCCCGGTCAAGGCCAAGCCTTGGAGCCCGTACATCGCTGGCAACGAGGGCAAGCCCGACGAGCCGGTGAAGAAGTAAGGTCCACCTCCAGAAAGCCAGGCCCATGCTGTGGACACGATCTGGTTGGCGGCGTGCGGGTGTGGCCGTCGGGTTGGCGCTGGGCCTGTGGGCCCAGGGCTGGGCCCTGACGGCGACGCAAGTCACTCGCCTGGCCAGCGGCGACACCGACTCGCGCATCGTCGCGCTGCAACAGGTGCTGGCCCAGCCCGACGAAGCGACGGCGCGTTATCTGCAAGCCTTGCTCGACGACGCGGTCCGCATCCGGGGCGAGCAGGTCTGGCTGCTGCGCGACGGGCAGGGCATGAACCCGGTGTCGCAGCAGGTCTCGCGTGTGCCCGATGACGCCGAGGAGGTCATCAACAACAACCGCATGCGTGGCGAATTGGCTTCGGCCCTGGCGGCCTTGCAATTGTTGGCGTCGGATGCGTCCGCGCGGCGCGCAGCGGCGTCGGCCTTGCTCAAAGAACCCGATGCCACCAAGCTCGCTCTGCTGGACCAGGCCCTGGCGGCGGAAACCGATGCGGGCGTCAAGGCGCAGATGGCCCTGGCCCGCGCCGCCATCCAGTTGGGCAGCGACGACGCCTCGCAACGCTTGCAAGCGGCCAAGGCTCTGTCCGAGAGCCGAACACCCGAGACGCAGTTGCTGCTCAACCAGCGCCTGGCCGAGGAGGGCGATGCGCGCGTGAAAGCGCAGATCCAGGCGTCCTTGAACGTGCTGGCGGCTTCGCTGGCCTGGGGGGATCGGCTGGGCGCGGTGTTCACGGGTTTGAGTCTGGGCTCGATTCTGTTGCTGGTGGCGCTCGGCCTGGCCATCACCTATGGATTGATGGGCGTCATCAACATGGCGCATGGCGAGCTGATGATGATCGGTGCCTACGCCACCTACAGCGTGCAGGTGTTGTTTCGCCAATTCGCGCCCGGCTGGTTCGATGCGTATTTGTTGGTCGCCGTGCCGGTGGCCTTTGCGGCATCGGCCCTGGTGGGCGCGGTGCTGGAGCGGCTGATCCTGCGCCACCTGTATGGCCGACCGCTCGAATCTTTGCTGGCGACCTGGGGCATCAGCCTGGTGTTGATGCAGGGCGTGCGCAGCCTCTACGGCGCGCAAAACGTTGGCGTGGAAAACCCCGCTTGGATGAGCGGCGGCGTGCAACTCTTGGCCAACCTGACCTTGCCCTGGAACCGGCTCATCATTCTGGGCTTCGCGGCCGCGGTGTTGCTGGGCATGAGTCTGTTGATCGCGCGCACGCGCTTGGGTTTGTTCGTGCGGGGCGTGACACAAAACCGCGCCATGGCTTCGGCGCTGGGGGTGCACACGGCGCGCATCGACACCTATGCCTTTGCGCTGGGCAGTGGCATCGCTGGCTTGGCCGGTTGCGCGCTGTCGCAGATCGGCAATGTGGGGCCGGACTTGGGCCAGGGCTACATCGTCGACGCCTTCATGGTGGTGGTGCTCGGTGGCGTGGGCCAGTTGGCAGGCACCGTGTATGCCGCGCTGGGCTTGGGCATGGCCAACAAATTGCTCGAAGGCTTGGCCGGTGCGGTGCTGGCCAAGATCGCCGTGTTGGTGTTCATCATCGTCTTCATCCAAAAGCGCCCGCAGGGCCTGTTTGCGATGAAGGGTCGCAGTGCGGAGGCCTGACATGACCCAAGCCTTGTTGCTGCCCCAGCCCGCTGCCTTGCTCGGTCCCCGAGGCTGGGCAGCTTACCTGGCGGCGTTGGTGGGCTTGTGTGTGGTCGTGCCCGTGCTCAATCTGTGGGTCGGCCCCGAGAGCTGGCTGCATGTCAGCGACTACGCTGTGGCCCTGCTGGGCAAGATTTTGTGCTTTGCGCTGTGCGCGCTGGCCATGGATTTGATCTGGGGCTACACCGGCATCTTGTCGCTCGGCCACGGCTTGTTTTTTGCGCTGGGCGGCTATGTGATGGGCATGTACCTGATGCGCCAGATCGGACGCGACGGCAACTACAAGAGCGACTTGCCCGACTTCATGGTCTTCCTCGACTGGAAGGCCTTGCCCTGGCACTGGGCCTTGTCGGACAGCCTGACGGCGACGCTGTTGCTGGTGGTGTTGGTGCCGGGCGTGCTGGCCCTGGTGTTTGGCTACTTCGCCTTTCGCTCGCGCATCAAGGGCGTGTATTTCTCCATCATCACCCAGGCGCTGACGTATGCGGCCATGCTGCTGTTCTTTCGCAACGAGACGGGCTTCGGTGGCAACAACGGCTTCACCGATTTCAAGCGCATCGCCGGACTGCCCATTGCCACGCCCGCCATGCGCATGACCTTGTTCGTGTTGACGGCGGCGGCCTTGCTCGCCAGCTTTTTGCTCGCGCGCTGGCTGGTGCGCAGCAAGTTTGGTCGTGTGCTTCAAGCCATCCGCGACGCCGAGAGCCGGGTCATGTTCTCGGGCTATTCGCCCTTGCCCTACAAGCTCACCATCTGGGTCATCTCGGCGGTGCTGTGCGGCGTGGCCGGGGCGCTGTATGTGCCGCAGGTGGGCATCATCAACCCCAGCGAGATGAGCCCGGCCAACTCCATTGAAATGGCGGTCTGGGCCGCCGTCGGTGGACGCGCCACGCTCATTGGCCCGATCCTCGGCGCGTTCGCGGTGAACGGTGCCAAGAGCTGGCTGACCGTCACCGCGCCCGAGTTCTGGTTGTACTTTCTGGGCGCTTTGTTCATCGCGGTCACGCTGTTCCTGCCCAACGGCATCGTGGGTCTGCTGCGCGCGCGCCCGCGCTGGATCGGGCGTGTCTTTCAGCGAACGGGGCATGGAAAGGATGCCGCATGACCCCAGACCTGTTGGAGCAAGGCCATGCGCGTCTGGCGCAGCACCAGGCGCAGGCCGCGCAGAGCCAGACCGTGTCCGGTGGACGCAGCGCAGGCTATGGCCGCCTGCACACCCCGGGCGAGCTGGACCTCACGCATGGGCGCATCCTCTACCTCGACGACGTGAGCGTGAGCTTTGACGGCTTCAAGGCCATCAACGGTTTGTCGCTGGACATTGCGCCGGGCGAGCTGCGCTGCATCATCGGTCCCAACGGTGCCGGCAAGACCACGATGATGGACATCATCACCGGCAAGACCCGCCCCGACAGCGGTCAGGTGTTTTTTGGCAGCACCATCGATCTGTTGCGCCACAACGAACCCGAGATCGCGCAACTGGGCATTGGCCGCAAGTTCCAAAAGCCCACCGTGTTCGAACACCTGAGCGTGTTCGAAAACCTGGAGTTGGCGTTGAAGACCCACAAGGGTGTGGCTGCGTCGATGTTCTTTCGCCTCGATTCGGCGCAGTCCGACCGTCTGGCCGCGATCTTGCACACCATCCATTTGGCCGACGCGGTGCGGCGGCAAAGCGGCTTGCTCAGCCACGGCCAGAAGCAGTGGCTGGAGATCGGCATGCTGCTCATGCAAGACCCCAAGCTGCTGCTGCTGGATGAGCCGGTGGCGGGCATGACCGACTTCGAGACCGAGCGCACGGCCGAGTTGTTCCTCTCGCTCAAGGGCCAGCACTCGTTGATGGTGGTCGAGCACGACATGCACTTCATCGAGCGCATCTCCGACATCGTGACCGTGCTGTGCGATGGCGCGGTGCTGGCCCAGGGCACGCTGGCCCAGGTGCAGGCCGACGAGCGGGTGATCGAGGTTTACCTGGGACGCTGACATGGCCTTGCTGCAAGTTCAACACATCGAGCAGTACTACGGCGGCTCGCACATCCTGCGCAACGTCAGCTTCGAGGCCGAGCGCGGGCGCGTCACCGTGCTGCTGGGGCGCAACGGCGTGGGCAAGACCACCTTGCTCAAGTCCCTCATGGGCCTGGTACCGATCCGCAGCGGCAGCATCACCCTGGACGGCCAGCGCATCGAGCACGCGCCGCCCTATGCACGCGCGCGTGCGGGCATTGGCTTTGTGCCGCAGGGGCGCGAGATCTTTGCCCGCCTGACGGTGGAAGACAACCTGCGCATGGGGCTGGCCACGCAAGCGCCGGGCAGCACGGTGCCCGAGGAATTGTTCGAACTCTTTCCGGTGCTGCGCCAGATGTTGCACCGTCGGGGTGGCGATTTGTCCGGCGGCCAGCAGCAGCAACTGGCCATCGCCCGCGCCCTGTGCGCACGACCGAAACTCTTGGTGTTGGACGAGCCGACCGAGGGCATCCAGCCCAGCATCATCAAGGACATTGGCCGCGTCATCCGCATGTTGGCGCAGCGCGGCGACATGGGCATCTTGCTGTGCGAGCAGTACTACGACTTTGCCGAGGAACTGGCGGACGACTACCTGGTGATGGAGCGCGGCGACATCATCGCGCGTGGCCCCGGTCACGAGATGGCCGCGCGTGGGGCGCGCGCGTTGGTGGCCATCTGATTCTGGGGCGCCAGCCTCACATCGCCCAGATGCGCGGCGGTGCGTCCCCCAGTTGCCACAGCCCTTGGCGCCACGCGGCCCAGACGGCGCGCAACAGGTTCTGACTGGGTTCAACCAGGCCCGACAGCGTGCGCAACACGATCACGCGCGGGTGCGCCGCCGTGACACCCGCGATGACGCCCTCGGGGGCGCGTGCGATGTGCTCGCGGGCCAGCTCGAGTGCGGCATCGCGTTGCGCGGGCGGGCAGTCGCTGCCGCGCGCGAAGACGAGGGTGCCCACGCAACGATGGCCTGCCAGGCCCAACGGGCCGTCGAGCAAGCGCGCGTCGCTGGCCTCGATCACACCGCGCTCCAGCCAGGCGTCTTTCACTTCCAGGTGTTGCAGCAAGCGTCCTTGCACAAAGGGTTGATCGGCCATCGGCAAGCCCAACGCCGTGAGGTCCCAGGTGATGAGTTCGGCGCTGGGGGCCAGATCAAATCGCGCCTCATTGAGGCCATCACATTGGTTGTAGGCCAGGGTCTCCAACGGCAGCCACTCCAGACGGCTGTCCTCGTGCAAGCGCGCGCGCACGCTCTGACGCGCCTGTCCGTGTGCGCTGCGGTAGTAACGCGTGGCACCGGGCGTGGTGACCAGACCGTGCGCGCCTGCACCGACTTGCACATCGATCTCCAGCACGTCGCCACCGACCAAGCCGCCGGGCGGATGCACCAGCACGTTGTGGCACACGGCGTCGCCTTCGGGGTAGAGGCTTTGCAGCACGCGCAAGGGCCCCTGGTGCGCAAAGCGCGCCACACTGCGTCCGCGCTCGTGCTGGTAGTTCAGTTGCAAGGCGCCGTGCCAACCCGCACGCGCTGCGTCGCTCGATGCACTCGACGCTGGAGCGAGGGGCGCAGCATCAGCGGACATCAGGCCATGCCTTGGTGGCGCAACAAGGCGTCGAGCTGGGGCTCGCGGCCGCGAAAGGCCTGGAACGACTCCATGGCCGGGCGGCTGCCGCCGACTTCCAGGATGTCCTGGCGATAGCGTCGGCCCATCTCGGCGCTGGGTTCGCCATCGGCACCCGCGCTTTCTTCGAAGGCAGCGTAGGCGTCCGCCGACAGCACCTCGGCCCACTTGTAGCTGTAGTAGCCCGCCGCGTAGCCACCCGCAAAGATGTGGCTGAAGGTGTGGGCCATGCGGTTGAAGGGCGGCGCGTGCAGCACAGCCACTTCGTCGCGCACCTCGCAGAGCACGCGTTGGATGTCCTGCGCGGCCTCGGGTTCGGTGTGCAGCCGCATGTCAAACAGCGCGAACTCGATCTGCCGCAACGTCTGCAAACCGCTCTGGAAATTCTTCGCCGCCAGCATCTTGTCGAACAAGGCGCGTGGCAGGGGCTCGCCGGTGTCGACGTGCGCGGTCATGTGGCGCAGCACCGACCACTCCCAGCAAAAGTTCTCCATGAACTGGCTGGGCAGTTCGACCGCGTCCCACTCGACGCCACTGATGCCGGCGACATCGCGCTCGTCGATTTGCGTGAGCAGGTGGTGCAAGCCGTGGCCGCATTCATGGAACAAGGTGATGACGTCGTCGTGTGTGAGCAGCGGCGGCTTGCCGCCCACGCCCTCGGCGAAGTTGCACACCAGATGCGCCACCGGCGTTTGCAATTGGCCTTGGTCCGGGCGCAACCAGCGGTCGCGCACACCGTCCATCCAGGCACCGCCGCGCTTGCCCGTGCGCGCGCCGGGATCGAGGTAGAACTGGCCCACGAGTTGGCCTTGGCGCTCGATGCGGTAGAAGGCGGCGCTGGGGTGCCACAGCGGCGCGGTGTCGGGCCGGATGCTGACTTCGAACAGGGTCTCGACGATCTTGAACAGCCCGGCCAGCACCTTGGGCGCGGTGAAGTAAGGCTTGATGTCTTGCTCGCTGAAGGCGTAGCGGGCTTCTTTGAGTTTTTCGCCGATGTAGGTCCAGTCCCAGGGCTGCGGATCGGCGATGCCCAGCTCCTGCGCGGCGAAGCTGCGCATCTCGGCCACGTCGCGCTCGGCGTAGGGGCGAGCGCGGCGCGCCAGATCGCGCAGGAACTGCATCACATGCTGCGGCGAGGGGGCCATCTTGGTGGCCAGCGAGACTTCGGCGTGGTTGGCAAAGCCCAGCAGTTGCGCCTCTTCCTGGCGCAGTTGCAAGATCTCGCGCATCAGCGGTCCGTTGTCCTGCGCGTCGCGCTGGGCACTGTCGGCCAGCTCGGAGGCGCGTGTGACGTAGGCGCGGTACAAGGTTTCGCGCAGATCCGAGCGGTGCGCGAACTGCATGATGGGCAGGTAGCACGGCATCTTCAGGCTGAGCTTGTGGCCCTCGCGTCCATCGGCCTGCGCGGCTTCGCGTGTGGCTTGCAACACATCGTCGGGCACACCGGCCAGCGCGGCGCTGTCGACGTAGGTGTGCCACTGGTCGGTGGCGTCGAGCACATGCTCGCTGAACTGCTGGCAGAGATCGGCCAGGCGTTCCTGGATGGCGGCAAAGCGGGTTTTGGCCTCGCCTTGCAGCTCGGCGCCCGAGAGCACGAAGTTGCGCAAGGCCAGCGTGTGGGCGCGCCGCTGTGCGGCGGTGAGGGAAGCGGGATCGAGCGCTTTGTATTTAGCGTACAGGCGCTCATCGGCCCCCAGTCGGGTCCAGAAGTCGGTGACGCGCGGCAGCGCTTGGGCATAGGCTGCGCGCAAGGTGGGCGAGTCGGCCACGGCGTGCAGATGACCCACCGCGCCCCAGGCCCGTGACAGCCGCTCGGTGGCCACGTCGAGCACGCGGGCCATGTCCGACCACTGCGCGGGAAAGTCGGGTGCGGTCACAGTGTCGAGGGCACGATCGGCTTCGGCCAGCAGCACGTCGAGCGCAGGTTCAATGTGCTCGGGCGCGATGGCATCAAAGCGGGGCAGGCCAGAGAAGTCGAGCAAAGGGTTGGTCATGGTGCTGAGGTGGCGGCGCGTTGGGCGGATTGCAAGGTGTTGACGAGCAGCATGGTGATGGTCATGGGACCGACGCCGCCGGGCACCGGGGTGATGTACCCCGCGACTTGGCGCACGCCTTCAAAGTCCACATCGCCGCAGAGCTTGCCCGCGTCGTCGCGGTTCATGCCCACATCGAGCACCACCGCGCCCGGCTTGACCATGTCGGCGGTGAGCACGTGGCGCTTGCCAACGGCGGCGACGATGACATCGGCTTGCAGCGTGTGGGCCTTGAGGTTGGCGGTGCGCGAGTGGCACACGGTGACGGTGGCGTCTTGCTGCAACAGCATCAGCGCCATGGGCTTGCCGACGATGTTGCTGCGGCCGATGACGACGGCGTGTTTGCCCTTGAGCGAGTAGCTGATGGATTCGAGCATCTTCATGCAGCCATACGGTGTGCAGGGCCAAAAGCCGGGCAGGCCAGTCATGAGCGCGCCAGCACTGGCGACATGAAAGCCATCCACGTCTTTCTCCGGGCTGATGGCTTCGATGACCTTTTGCGCATCGATGTGATCCGGTAGGGGCAACTGCACCAAGATGCCGTGGATGGCCGGGTCGTGGTTGAGCGCGGCCACGCGCGCGAGCAAGTCGGCTTCGCTCAGGCTGGCGTCGTATTTCTCCAGCACCGAATGCAAGCCGGCGTCCTGGCAGGCTTTGACCTTGTTGCGCACATAGACCTGGCTGGCCGGGTTCTCGCCCACCAGGATCACGGCCAGGCCGGGGGTGACCCCCTGGGCCTTGAGCCGGGCGGTGTCGGTGGCGACTTGCGCGCGCAGTTGCTGGGAGAGGGCGTTGCCGTCGATGAGTTGTGCGGTCATGGCTGTGGCTGAATTGAAAACGCCCGTGGGTCACGGGCGTTGGAGGGGGTCGGGTGTGGGATCAGGCCTTGCTGGTGGAGCCCAGGGCCGTTTTGAGCAAATCGGCCACGGTGTTGGCGTTGAGCTTTTCCATGATGTTGGCGCGGTGCGCTTCCACCGTCTTGATGCTGATGCCCAGATCGTCGGCGATCTGCTTGTTCAGACGCCCGGCGACGATGCGCTCCAGCACCTGCGCTTCGCGACCCGTGAGCTTGGCCATCAGGGCGTCGCGGTTGGCGGCTTGTTGGTATTTGGAGAAGCTGGTTTTGGCTTCTTCGAGCATGCGCTCGACCAGGCCCAGCAGCTCTTCTTCCTTGAAGGGCTTTTGGATGAAATCCATCGCGCCCTTTTTCATGGTGTTGACGGCCATGGGCACGTCGCCGTGGCCAGTGATGAAGACGATGGGCAGCGGGGACTTGCGCTCCAGCAGCTTGTCTTGCAGTTCCAATCCACTCATGCCACCCATGCGGATGTCGACGATCAGGCAAGCGACTTCGCGCGCGTCGTAGCGGTTGAGGAAGGTTTCAGCCGAGTCGTAGCAGCGAACGTTGTAGTCCTTGCCTTCGAGCAACCATTGCAGCGAATCGCGCACAGCCTCGTCGTCATCAACGATGTAGACCGTGCCTTTTTTGGGGATCAAACTCATACAGCTACTCCGGCGTCGCCTTGGGTGGGTCCCGCCTGATGTTGAACAGAAGCCTCGCGAATGGGCAACCAGAAAGAAAAGCGGCAACCCGTGATTTCTCGGTCATTGTAGAGGTTCTCCGCCCGCATCCGGCCTTGGTGCGACTCGACGATGCTGCGGCACAAATTCAAGCCGATGCCCATGCCTTCGGCCTTGGTGGAGTAAAACGCCTCGAACAGATGCTGCATGACCTCGGGCGGTAAACCGCGCCCACTGTCGGTCACGGCAAACTCGATCACGGCTTGGCCTTCTTCCAGACGTCGGTGCACCCGCAACTCGACCTGCCGTTGACCAAAGGGACGGCGTGCCGAGTCGATGGATTCGGCCGCGTTTTTCATGAGGTTGATGAGCACCTGCTCGATGAGGATGGGGTCCACGTGCAAAGGGGGCAGGCGTGCTGCGATGGACTGGCTCAACTGCACCTGACGGCGGCGCAGTTCGATGCCCGCCAACTCGACGGCTTCGTTCACGATGGAGTTCACGTCGGCCACGCTGCGGTTGGGTTCGCTGCGCTTCACGAAGCTGCGGATGCGGTGGATGATTTGCCCGGCGCGCTGCGCTTGGTGCGCGGTTTTTTCGAGCGCCGTCAGCATGTCTTCGCGCTTGAGGTTGTCGGCGCGGATGCGCGAGACCATGCCGTTGCAGTAGTTGTTGATCGCCGTCAGCGGCTGGTTCAGCTCATGCGCGACGCTTGACGCCATCTCGCCCATGGTGATGAGTCGGCTGGCGGTCTGGGCGCGTTCGGCTTGTTGTGCCGCCAGCTCTTCGGCTTTGCGTCGGGGCGTGATGTCGGTGGCGATGACCATCTGCGCGAGACGACCATCGACCCAGTTGAGGTAGCGCGAGCGCACTTCGAGCCACTTGCCCAATTCGGCGACATAAATCTCGGCGTTCTCGCTCTGGATCTGCGTCAACTCGTCGGTCGGAAAGCCGGCCAACGGGTCATCCGCTTCCTGTTGAGAGCTTTGCACGGGCATGCCCGCTTGGGCCACCAGTCGCAGATGCCCTTCGGTGGTGGCGCTGAACCACTGGCGGTAGAGCTTGTTGGCGAACAGCAATTCCTGGCTGCCCAGGGGGGCGACGGAGACCGAGGCGTCCAAACCCTCCAGCACCGTGGTGAAACGGTCGTGCGCCGCCGCCAATTGATCGCGGATGCGGTTGGGTTCGGTGATGTCGGTCATCGAGGTCATCCAGCCGGTTTGCAGACCGCGCGCATCCACCAGCGGCGAGACGTACAGGCGGGCATCAAAGATGGAACCGTCTTTGCGCTTGACGCGCACCTGAAAACCACTGGCTGGCGTGTTGCCGCTGAGCTCTTGTGTCAGCGTGCGTTCGAGTTGCTCGCGGGCGTCGTCGGGCCAGTAGGGGAAGGGGGGCGTCGATCCCACCAATTCAGCCTCGGACCAACCGGTCATCTGGCAAAACGCGGCATTGACGTAGGTGATGCGGCCTTGCAGGTCCATGGCCCGCATGCCCGTGAGGATGGAGTTTTCCATCGCACGACGAAAGCTGGTTTCGGCCAACAGGGCCTGCTGGGCTTGCACCCGCCGGCGCGTGTGCCGCCACGAGGCCAAGAGCAGCCAGGCGGTGATGCCACTGAGTGCGGACACCAGCCAGAACAGACCGTCGGCGGTCAGGCGCTGCGAGGTGCGGTAGGGCTGCGCATGCAAGCTCAAGGTGTAGCCCACAGGCGTGATGGGCACCTCGTACTCGTTGGTCTGCACCATGAAGGGCAACACCTCACTCACGCGTGGGCGGGGCTTCATGACATGACCGGCCAGCACGCGGTTGTCGGCATCGCGCAGGGAGACCGCGTATTTCTCACTGACTTCATGCGGCACGGCGTGCCGCAGCAGACCGTCGATGCTGTATTGCGCCAGCACCGTGCCCACGAAGCGACCGTGCGAAAAGATGGGCACCTGCATTTGCAGCAGGGCGAACCGATTTCCGTTGCCCATCGCGTGTGTGAACGGCTGGGAATAGACCGGCTGGTTCAGGTCGCGTGCCAGATCGAAGGTGGTGATCTCTTCGGTCTCGTGCAGCGTTTCACCCACCTCGAAGTTGGTGGCGCTCGGGCTGATTGGGCTGTTGTGGTGCGCCCGCACGCGGCGTCGTGTGTCCAGCCAGGCCATGCCCGTCATCTCGGGGCTTTGCTCCAGCAAGGCCTTGGCGTCTTCGCTGAACGTGGCTGTGTGCGCGTTGGCCGGGTCCGCCAGATCACGCGCCATGCGCAACACCGCTTCTTGGCGCTCGACCAGCCGCAGGCGCACGCGCTGCTGGGCGTATTCCACGTCCCGTTGCACCAACTCTTGCTCGCGGTTGAGCTCTTCGTACTTCAGGTACCAGAACGCGGCCAGGATCGCCGCCATGAACAAGAGCACCGCCACCAGTGGGGCCAGAAAGGCAAAGCGGTCTTGACCACTGGGCCCCAGGCGGCGCCACCATTGGCTCCAACTGTGGTTCAGGGTTTGCAGGGGGGGGAGAGCGCTGGGTTTCATTTTCTACTTGCCGAGTTTATGGGGTGGAGGTTGGCTCTCTATATTTCATAATAAGAAAACAACTGGCGCTATTTGAAATTTTGAAAAATTGTGAGACACTTTCATTCACAACACCACTGTGCATAACGAGGAGACTGACATGTCCGCACAACCGAACGATCTGCGTGGCTCACAAGGCACGGACGCAGACGCCCAAGAAACCCGCGAATGGATGGATGCCCTGTCGGCGGTGATCCAAGCCGAAGGCGGCGAGCGCGCTCACTTTCTGCTGGAGCAATTGCTGGAGCACGCGCGCGAGAACAGCATCGACATGCCGTTCTCGGCCACCACGGGTTACGTCAACACCATCGAGCCCGATCAGGAAGCGCGTTGCCCCGGCAACATCGAGATCGAAGAGCGCCTGCGCGCCTACATGCGCTGGAACGCGATGGCGATGGTGGTCAAGGCCAACCGCCACAACCCCGAGGACGGCGGTGATCTGGGCGGACACATCGGCTCCTTTGCTTCGCTGGCCCATTTGTTTGGCGCCGGCTTCAACCACTTCTGGCACGCCGAGAACGACAACCACGGCGGCGATTGCGTCTACATCCAGGGCCACGTGGCACCCGGCGTCTACGCGCGCGCCTTCCTGGAAGGGCGTTTGAGCGAAGAGCAGTTGCTCAACTTCCGCCAAGAGGTCGATGGCAAGGGCTTGTCGAGCTACCCGCACCCCAAGCTCATGCCCGAGTTCTGGCAGTTCCCCACGGTGTCGATGGGCTTGGGCCCTTTGATGGCGATCTACCAGGCGCGCTTCCTGAAGTACCTGCACGCCCGAGGCATTGCCAACACGGAGAACCGCAAGGTCTGGGTGTTCTGCGGTGACGGCGAAATGGACGAGGTCGAGTCGCTGGGCGCCATCGGCTTGGCCGCGCGCGAGGGCTTGGACAACCTGATCTTCGTCGTCAACTGCAACCTGCAACGCCTGGATGGCCCGGTGCGCGGCAACGGCAAGATCGTGCAGGAGCTTGAAGGCGAATTCCGTGGCTCCGGCTGGAACGTCATCAAGTGTTTGTGGGGTTCGAACTGGGACCCGCTGCTGGCCCGCGACAAGGACGGCGCGCTGCGCAAGCTGATGATGGACGTGCTCGATGGCGACTACCAAGCCATGAAGGCCAACGACGGCGCCTACGTGCGCAAGCATTTCTTTGGTCGCGATCCCAAGGTGCTGGAGATGGTCGCGCACATGAGCGACGACGACATCTGGAACCTGCGCCGTGGCGGTCACGATCCGCAAAAGGTCTATGCGGCCTACCACGCCGCCGTGAACCACAAGGGCCAGCCTACCGTGCTGCTGATCAAGACCGTCAAGGGCTTTGGCATGGGCAAGGCCGGCGAGGGCAAGAACACGGTGCACCAGACCAAGAAGCTCACGGACGAAGACATCAAGACCTTCCGCGACCGCTTCAACATTCCCATTCCCGACAGCGAGTTGTCCAAGCTGCCGTTCTACAAGCCCGCCGACGACACGCCGGACATGAAGTACCTGCACGAGCGTCGCAAGGCGCTGGGCGGGTATCTGCCGCACCGCCGCACCAAGGCGGACGAGCATTTCACCGTGCCGTCGCTGGAGACCTTCAAGTCGGTGATCGAACCCACTGCCGAAGGCCGCGAAATCTCGACCACGCAGGCCTATGTGCGCTTCCTCACGCAACTGCTGCGCGACCAGGCTCTGGGCCCGCGCGTGGTGCCCATCTTGGTGGACGAGGCGCGCACCTTCGGCATGGAAGGTCTGTTCCGCCAGATCGGCATCTACAACCCCGCTGGTCAGCTCTACACCCCGGTCGACAAAGACCAGGTGATGTACTACAAGGAAGACAAGGCCGGCCAGATCCTGCAAGAGGGCATCAACGAGGCCGGCGGCATGGCGAGTTGGATTGCGGCGGCGACGAGCTACAGCACGTCCAACCGCATCATGATCCCGTTCTACGTCTACTACTCGATGTTCGGTTTCCAGCGCATCGGCGATCTGGCCTGGGCAGCGGGTGACATGCAAGCCCGTGGCTTCCTGCTCGGCGGCACATCGGGTCGTACCACCTTGAACGGCGAAGGCTTGCAGCACGAAGACGGTCACAGCCACATCCTGGCCGGCACCATCCCGAACTGCGTGAGCTATGACCCGACGTTTGCGCACGAAGTCGGCGTCATCATGCAGCACGGTTTGAAGCGCATGGTGGAAAAGCAAGACAACGTCTACTACTACATCACGCTGCTCAACGAGAACTACGCCATGCCGGGCCTGACGCCGGGCACGGAAGAGCACATCATCAAGGGCATGTACCTGCTGCAAAAGGGCGAGGGCGACAAGAAGTCGCCGCGCGTGAACCTGTTGGGCAGCGGCACCATCCTGCGCGAGTCGATGGCCGCACGCGAGTTGCTGGCCAAGGACTGGGGCGTGGCCGCCAACGTCTGGAGCTGCCCGAGCTTCAACGAGCTGGCCCGCGACGGCCAGGCCGCCGAGCGCCACAACCTGCTGCACCCCACGGGCGAGCAACAGGTGTCGTTCGTCACGCAGCAGTTGGAGCCGCACGTCGGCCCGGTGGTGGCGTCGACCGACTACATGAAGAACTACGCCGAGCAGATCCGCCCGTTCATCCCCAAGGGCCGCACTTACAAGGTGCTGGGCACCGACGGTTTTGGTCGCTCCGATTTCCGCAGCAAGCTGCGCGAGCATTTCGAGGTCAATCGCCACTACATCGTCATCGCCGCGCTCAAGGCGTTGGCCGACGACGGCGCGGTGCCGCTGTCGAAGGTGGCTGACGCGATCAAGAAGTACGGCATCAAGACCGACAAGATCAACCCCTTGTACGCCTAAGCATCCGGAGACACAAACATGGCAACGATTGAAGTCAAGGTCCCGGACATTGGGGATTTTTCTGAAGTGGCGGTGATTGAGCTGCTGGTCAAGCCGGGCGACACGGTGAAGGCCGAGCAGTCGCTGATCACGGTGGAGTCGGATAAGGCGTCGATGGAGATTCCGTCCTCGCATGCGGGGGTGGTGAAGGAGCTTCGGGTGGCGTTGGGGGACAAGGTGGCGGAGGGGTCGGTGGTGTTGGTGCTCGAAGCTTCGGGTGCCATTTCTGAGCTCGCCGCGCCAGGGGGTGCTGTCCCCGGTGCTTCCGCTTCGGTGACCGCACCCCCTGTCACGGCTGCGAATGCGGGGGCGTCTGCGCCTGCGCCTGCGTCTGCGTCTGCGTCTGCTGCGGGTGGGCTGGTGGAGGTGCGCGTGCCGGACATTGGCGACTTCAAGGATGTCGCGGTGATCGAGGTGTTTGTGAAAGCGGGCGACACGGTGAAGCTGGAGCAGTCGCTCATCACGGTGGAGTCGGACAAGGCCTCGATGGAAATTCCGTCCAGCGCGGCGGGTGTGATTCAAGAGCTGAAGGTCAAGCTCGGCGACAAGGTCAACATCGGTGACTTGTTGGCGATGGTGCAAGGTGTGGGGGCTGGCGCTGCTGCTTCTGCGCCCGCCGGTTCGGGTGCTGGGCCCGCCGCGCCAGGGGGTGCTGCCCCTGGTGCTTCCGCTTCGGTGACAGCACCCCCTGTCACGGCTGCGAAGGCTGGGGCGGGTGCGCCTGCGTCCAGTGCAGTGGCAGCACCCGCGCACAACCCGACCGCCACACCGGCGCTGGGGCTGCCGCATGCGTCGCCGTCGATCCGCAAGTTCGCGCGCGAGTTGGGCGTGCCATTGGGCGAGGTCAAGGGCTCGGGGCCGAAGGGGCGGATCACGCAGCACGATGTGCAGGCGTTCACCAAGGCGGTGATGGCGGGCGATGTGCGCACGCAGGCGCAAGCGGCCAAGGCACCGGCCGGTGGCGGCACGGGCTTGGACCTGTTGCCCTGGCCGAAGGTGGACTTTGCCAAGTTCGGTCCGATCGAGAGCAAGCCGCTGTCGCGCATCAAGAAGATTTCGGCGCAGAACCTGTCGCGCAACTGGGTGATGATCCCCGCCGTGACGTACCACGAGGATGCGGACATCACCGACCTCGAAGCCTTCCGCGTTCAGCTCAACAAAGAGAACGAGAAGGGCGGCGGTGCCAAGCTCACCATGCTGGCCTTCCTCATCAAGGCCTGCGTCAAGGCTTTGCAGAAGTTCCCCGAGTTCAATGCCTCGCTCGACGGCGACAACCTGGTGTTGAAGAAGTATTTCCACATCGCCTTTGCCGCCGACACGCCCAACGGGCTGGTGGTGCCGGTGGTCAAGAACGCCGACCAGAAGTCGGTGTTCGAGATCGCGGCCGAGTCGGGCGAGCTGGCCAAGAAGGCCCGCGACGGCAAGCTCGGCCCTGCCGACATGCAAGGCGCGTGCTTCACCATCTCCAGCCTGGGTGGCATTGGCGGGACGTATTTCGCACCCATCGTCAACGCGCCCGAGGTGGCGATCCTGGGCGTGAACAAGAGCGCCATGAAGCCCGTGTGGGACGGCAAGCAATTTGCGCCGCGCCTGACGCTGCCGCTGTCGCTGACCGCCGATCACCGCGTGATCGACGGCGCGCTGGCGACGCGCTTCAACGTCTACCTGGCCCAGTTGCTGGCCGATTTCCGCCGCGTGGCGCTGTAAGGAGTGAGCGCCATGAGCCAACAGGTGGAAGTCAAGGTCCCGGACATTGGGGACTTTTCGGAAGTGGCGGTGATCGAGCTGCTGGTCAAGCCGGGTGACACGGTGAAGGTCGAGCAATCGCTGATCACGGTGGAGTCGGACAAGGCGTCGATGGAGATTCCTTCCTCGCACGCGGGCGTGGTCAAGGAGATCAAGGTCGCGTTGGGGGACAAGGTGTCGGAGGGTTCGGTGGTGTTGGTGCTCGAAGCTTCGGGTGCTGGTGCTTCTGAGCCCACCGGTTCGGGGGCTGGGCCCGCCGCGCCAGGGGGTGCTGCCCCCGGTGCTTCCGCTTCGGGGACAGCGCCCCCTGTCACGGCTGCGAAGGGTGGGGCGGGGGTGCCTGCGCCGGTGGCGGCGAGTTTTGGTGGCAGCGCGGACATCGAATGCGATGTGCTGGTGCTCGGTGGCGGGCCTGGCGGGTATTCGGCGGCGTTTCGCGCGGCGGATCTGGGTCTGAAGGTGGTGGTGGTCGAGCGCTACGCCACGCTGGGCGGTGTGTGTCTGAACGTGGGCTGTATTCCGTCGAAGGCGCTGCTGCATGTGGCGGCGGTGATGGACGAGGTCAGTCACCTGGGTGATCTGGGTGTGTCGTTTGGTGCGCCCCAGCTCGACATCGACAAGCTGCGCACGCACAAGGAAAAGGTCATCGGCAAACTGACCGGCGGTCTGGGCGCGATGGCCAAGATGCGCAAGGTCACCGTGGTGCGGGGCTATGGCCACTTTGTTGGTGCGAATCACCTGGAGGTGGAAGAAACCACGGGCAGCGCGCAAGACAAGACAGGCACCAAAAAGGTGGTGGCTTTCCAACGCGCCATCATCGCGGCGGGTTCGCAAGCCGTGCACCTGCCGTTCTTCCCGGATGACCCGCGCGTGGTCGACTCGACCGGCGCTTTGGCGCTGACGAGCGTACCCAAGAAGATGCTCATCGTCGGCGGCGGCATCATCGGCCTGGAGATGGGCACCGTCTACAGCACGCTGGGCGCACGCCTGGACGTGGTCGAGATGATGGACGGCCTGATGCAAGGCGCCGACCGCGACTTGGTCAAGGTCTGGCAGAAGATGAACGCGCACCGCTTCGACAACATCCTGCTCAAGACCAAGACGGTGGGAGCCACGGCCACGCCCGAGGGCATCCAAGTGCAGTTTGAAGGGCTGGACGGCACCAAGTCCGAAGGTACTTACGACCTGGTGCTGCAAGCTGTGGGCCGCACGCCCAATGGCAAGAAGATCGCCGCTGACAAAGCCGGTGTGGCGGTGACGGATCGCGGCTTCATCAACGTGGACATCCAGATGCGCACCAACGTGCCGCACATCTTCGCCATTGGCGACATCGTGGGCCAGCCCATGCTGGCGCACAAGGCGGTGCACGAGGCGCATGTGGCGGCCGAGGTCATTGCGGGCGAGTTGCTGGGCGACAAGGAATTGGCCGCGAGCGCGTTCAATGCCCGCGTCATCCCGAGCGTGGCCTACACCGACCCCGAAGTGGCCTGGGTCGGCCTGACCGAAGACCAGGCCAAGGCGCAGGGCATCAAGGTCAAAAAAGGCCTGTTCCCCTGGACGGCTTCGGGCCGCGCCATCGCCAATGGCCGCGACGAGGGCTTCACCAAACTGCTGTTTGACGACAGCCCGGAAGCCCACGGCCACGGCAAGATCCTGGGCGGCGGCATCGTCGGCACCCATGCCGGCGACATGATCGGCGAGATCGCGCTGGCCATCGAGATGGGCGCGGATGCGGTGGACATCGGCAAGACCATCCACCCGCACCCCACGCTGGGCGAGAGCATCGGCATGGCGGCGGAAGTGGCGCACGGCAGCTGCACCGATTTGCCGCCGAGCAAGAAGTAAACGCCTGAAGCGTTCACACGCGGTCGCTCACGGCATGCGCGCGTTCTCTGTCTGCTGGGCAGGTGTGTTGGTGGGCATGGCCCATCTCTGTGCCCACGCCCAGGTGGGGGAACGGGTGCAACTGCCTGGCTTCGCCATCGACCGGACCGAGGTCACCATCGGGCAGTTTGAGCGCTACGTGCAAGCCACCGGCACCGTGACCCGCGCCGAGCGAGAGGGCGGTGGCTTTGAATACGTCGCTGGGTGGGAACGCCGTCCCGGTTGGACTTGGCGCCGACCCGACGGCGTGCCGACGAGCGCCGACATGCCCGCTGTGCACCTCGATTTCTCGGAGGCACAAGCCTATTGCCGTTGGGCTGGGGGGCGCTTGCCCACCGCCGCCGAATGGCGCACGGCGGGCTTCACCGAGATGCGGGCTGCGCCACCTGCGCCCTGGGTGAAGGGGCGCACGTACCCGTGGAGCACGGGCGACAGCCCCGATGGTGCCAACACCAGCGACCCCGATCCCTGGCCGCGCGCGGCACCCGCTGGCGCCACGCGCCCCGGCGTGAATGGCCTGTACGACATGGGCGCCAATGTGTGGGAATGGACCACCGATGCCACCGACCGCAGCGGGCGCGAGCGCCAAACCGTGGGCGGATCGTGGTGGTATGGCGCCTTCAACATGAAGGCCGATGTGCGGGCCTTCAAACCCGCCGACTTTTATGCGGTGTACATCGGCTTTCGGTGCGTGTACGACCGTTGAGCTGGCCCCAACCTTTCAAGTGAACCCCAGCGCTGGGCGATACTTCCCCCCCGCATGTCCTCTGCTTCCAAACTCAAACCCTGGCAAGTCAGCGTCGGCGGCATTTGCAGCCTGGTCCTCACGGTGGGCCTGGCGCGCTTTGCCTACACGCCGCTGTTGCCCACCCTGCAGGCCCAGACGGGCCTGAGCGACGCCAGTGCCGGCGTGCTCGCTGCCGTCAATTACGCCGGCTACATGACGGGCGCGCTGGCGGCCGCCTGGTTGGACGACGCCCGTTGGCGCCACCGGCTCTACAGCGCTGGCTTGTGGCTGTCGGTGCTGATGACGGCCGCCATGGCGCTGTCGCCCTGGCTGCCCGCTTGGATGCTGTGGCGTTACCTCGGTGGCTTGTGCGGCGCAGCGGGCATGTTGCTGGGTTCGGGCTTGGTGCTGGGCTGGTTGATGCGCGAGGGCCATCGGCCAGAGTTGGGCGTGCATTTCATGGGCATTGGTCTGGGCATCCTGGTCACGGCCGGAGGCGCGGCGGTGCTGACGGCGCTGTGGCACGACTGGTCGTCGCATTGGCTGGCCTTCGCCGCCATTGGCGTGGTTTTTTTTGTACCGGCCTGGCGCTGGCGACCGGGCGTGCCGCCCCACACGGCAGCGCAGGCCAGTGCGGCCAGCGCTGCCGGTTTGTCGCGGCGTTGGCTGTGGACGCTGGTGTTGAGCTATTTCGCGGCGGGTTGGGGCTTTGTCATCAGCGCCACCTTCACCGTGGCCATTGTCGAGCGCGAGCCGGCGCTGGCAGGGCAGGGCGCACTGGCTTGGGCGTTGGTGGGCTTGGCAGCCATGCCCGCCGTGTTCATCTGGGACCGCGTCGCGCGTCGTCTGGGCGAAGTGCCGGCCCTGCTGTTGGCCTTTGGCTTGCAGACGGCCTCGGTGGTGTTGCCGGCCCTGTCCGGCAGTTTGCTGGCCGCCGCGTTGTCGGCGCTGGGTTACGGCGCAACCTTCATCGGCATCGTGAGCTTGACGCTGGCGTTGGTGGGGCGGCGCTCGCCGTCGAATCCAGGCAAGGCGATGGCGCGGCTGACGCTGAGTTACGGCGCAGCCCAGATCGTGGCGCCGGTGATCGCAGGTTTCATGGCGCAGGCCAGCGGTCGTTTTGACGCGGCCCTGTGGTTGACCGCTGCGGTGATGCTGGCCGGCATGGCCTTGTTGGCCACCTTGCCGCGCGAGGCTTAACGCTTGGCGTCTTCCTCGCCGACCCGGCGCGCGCCGGTGAAGCGGCGCTGCCAATAAGCGGCGCGCATGTCGTCGACCCGCACCTGCTCGCCCGCGCGTGGCGCATGGATGAACTTGTTGTCACCCAGGTAGATGCCGACGTGGCTGAACTTCTGGCGCATGGTGTTGAAGAACACCAAGTCGCCCGGCTGCAAATCTTTCTTGTCGATTTTTTCGGTGGCCGCCGCCTGGTCCTTGGCGCGGCGTGGCAACACCAGCCCGACGGTTTGTTCGTACATCGAACGCACAAAGCCGCTGCAATCGAAGCCGCGCTCATCGTTGCCGCCCCGGCGATAGGGCACGCCCAGGAAGTTCATGGCATTGACGATGAGCCCAGACGCACGGTCGCCCACGTCCTGCCGGATCTGTTCGATCTGGGCGGTCAGTCCGTGGTCGGTGAGGTAGCGTTCGATGTCGTCGGCTGCCTGGTGCGAAGGCGCAGCGTGTGCGCTGGTGACGACGCACAGGGCCACGAGGGCGCGTTTGAGCATGGCGGGCATTTTAAGTCGAGGCCGATGACCGATACTTCGTGCTCCCAGAGTCTTTACCGAAGGAACGTGATGTTGCTCGAAGCCACCGAATCGCAACTGGTGCTGGTCGATTACCAGCAACGCCTGATGCCCGCCATCGACGAAGGCGCATCCGTGCTGGCCAACGCCGTGCGATTGGCGCGCGCGGCGCAGCTGCTGCACGTGCCGGTCTGGGGCACGGAACAAAACCCGGACAAGCTCGGGCCCAACGATGCCGCTGTGCGTGAACTCTGCCGCAGCACCTTGAGCAAGATGCACTTCGGTGCCTGCGCCGATGGGCTGGTCGATCTGTTGCGCCCGCCCGCGCGTGCGCCGTCGGGCAACGCCCGCAGCCTGCCCAAGCATTTGCAAAAGCCCGCTCCTGTGCAGGCAGAGCGCGCCAGCATCGTGATCGCCGGTTGTGAGGCCCATGTGTGCTTGTTGCAAACCGCGCTGGGTTTGCTGGAAGAAGAGTTCGAGGTGTGGGTCGTGACCGACGCCTGTGGCTCGCGCACGGCGCGCAACCGCGATGCGGCCTACGACCGTCTGGCCGGTGCCGGTGCCGAATTGGTGACCACGGAAATGGTGTTGTTCGAGTGGTTGCAGACCTGTGAATCGCCACAGTTCAAGGCGGTGCAAGCCCTGATCAAGTGAGGTCGCGGGTTCCTGCGGATGCCGTAGGCGGCTCAGAGTCAGCTTGTAGCAAGTAGGGTCTCTTCATAATTATGAATTCAACGCGCATCCTTGAGGAGACACATCACATGGGTAACTACGCAGATTTCCATCGCCGTTCGGTCGAGGACCGCGATGCCTTCTGGGCTGAACAAGCCAAGCTGGTCGACTGGCACACCCCACCGACGCAAATCTGCGACTACAGCAACCCGCCGTTTGCCAAGTGGTTTGTCGGTGGCACCACCAATTTGTGCCACAACGCGGTGGACCGTCACCTCAAGGATCGCCCGGACCAGAACGCGCTGATCTTTGTCTCGACCGAAACCGATCAGGAAAAGATCTACAGCTTCCGCCAGTTGCACGACGAGGTGCAGCGCATGGCCGCCATCTTGAAGGACCTTGGCGTGGGCAAGGGCGATCGTGTCCTGATCTACATGCCGATGATCCCCGAGGCTTGCTTTGCCATGCTGGCCTGCGCCCGCATCGGTGCCATCCACTCGGTGGTGTTCGGTGGCTTCGCTTCGCATTCGTTGGCAACCCGCATCGACGACGCCGCACCGAAGGCGGTGGTGAGCGCCGATGCCGGCTCGCGCGGTGGCAAAGGCGTGCCCTACAAGCCGCTGCTCGACGAAGCCATTCGCCTGGCCACGCACAAGCCCGCCGCCGTGCTCATGGTCAATCGCAACCTGGTGCCCTACGAGCCGGTGGCAGGCCGTGACCACGACTACGCCGCCCTGCGCGAGAAGCACCTGCACGCGCAAGTGCCCTGCGAATGGGTGGACGCCACGCACCCGAGCTACACGCTGTACACCTCGGGCACGACGGGCAAACCCAAGGGCGTGCAACGCGACACCGGCGGCTATGCCGTGGCCCTGGCCGCGAGCATGAAGCACATTTATTGCGGCAACCCGGGCGAGACCTATTTCTCCACCAGCGACATCGGCTGGGTGGTGGGCCACAGCTACATCATTTACGGCCCGCTGATCGGTGGCATGGCCACCATCATGTACGAGGGCACGCCCATCCGCCCGGATGGCGGCATCTGGTGGCAGTTGGTCGAGAAGTACAAGGTCACCGTCATGTTCAGCGCCCCCACGGCGGTGCGTGTGCTCAAGAAGCAAGACCCGGCCTACCTCACCAAGTACGACCTCTCGAGCCTGCGTGCGCTGTTCCTGGCTGGCGAGCCGCTGGATGAGCCCACGGCGCAATGGATTTCCGAAGGCCTCAAGGGCAAGCCCATCGTCGACAACTACTGGCAGACCGAGACGGGTTGGCCCATCCTGGCCATCTGCAATGGCGTCGAGAAGGCCCCCAGCAAGTTCGGCTCGCCCGGCAAGGCGGTGTATGGCTACAACGTCAAGCTGCTCGACGACCAGACGGGCGCCGAGCTGACCGAGCCCAACACCAAAGGTGTGGTGGCGGTCGAAGGTCCATTGCCCCCGGGTTGTTTGCAAACGGTGTGGGGCGACGACGACCGCTTCGTCAAAACGTATTGGTCCAGCGTGCCGGGCAAGCTGGTCTACAGCACCTTTGACTGGGCCATCAAGGACGAGGACGGTTACTTCTTCATCCTGGGCCGCACCGACGACGTGATCAACGTCGCTGGTCACCGCCTGGGCACGCGCGAGATCGAGGAGAGCATCTCCAGCCACCCCAACATCGCCGAGGTCGCGGTGGTGGGTGTGGCCGATCAGCTCAAGGGCCAGGTGGCGATGGCGTTTGCCATCGTCAAGGACGCCTCCGGCTTGACCGATGCCGCCGCGCGTCTGAAGCTCGAAGGCGAGGTGATGAAGGTGGTGGATGGGCAATTGGGTGCGGTGGCGCGTCCGGCGCGCGTCATCTTCGTCAGCGCCTTGCCCAAAACCCGCAGCGGTAAACTGCTGCGCCGGGCCATCCAGGCGGTGTGCGAGAAGCGCGATCCGGGCGACCTCACCACCATCGAGGACCCGACCGCGCTCAAGCAGATTCAGGATCAGCTTTCCTGACACGGACCTGAGACGACGACAAAAATAACAAGCCCGTGCCGGCTGTGATCGATGGCACAATGGCGATCGTACTAAGGCCCTTCCCAGCCACAGTCGCATCCGCCAATCGGTTCAGCCGTGTCGCGGAAGGTTTTTCCAACCAGCTAATGTTCCCTGCAGGGGAACGGAGGTCAGCGCAATGAGTGAGACAACGTCTGTCTACCAAGCCTATTCAGGCAACACCTATCTGTTCGGGGGCAATGCTCCGTACGTCGAAGAGATGTACGAGAACTACTTGTCCAACCCCGGCAGCGTCCCCGACAACTGGCGTGCGTATTTCGATGCGCTACAACACGTCCCCGCTGTGGATGGCAGCGATGCCAAAGACGTGCCGCACATGCCGGTCATCAATGCCTTTGCCGATCGCGCCAAGCACGGTGGCACCAAAGTCGTCATGGCCAATGCCGACGCCGAAATGGGCCGCAAGCGCACGGCGGTGCAGCAGCTCATTGCGGCCTACCGCAACGTCGGTCAGCGCTGGGCCGATCTGGACCCCTTGAAGCGCGCCGAGCGCCCCAACATCCCCGAGCTGGACCCCGCGTTCTACGGTTTCACCGACGCCGATCAAGAGACCGTGTTCGACACCAGCAACACCTTCTTCGGCAAGGACCGCATGTCCTTGCGCGAGTTGATCAATGCGCTGCGCGAAACCTACTGCGGCACCTTGGGCCCCGAGTACATGTACACCACCGACATGGCGCAAAAGCGCTGGTGGCAACAAAAGCTCGAGAGCATTCGCAGCAAGCCCAACTTCTCGGCCGAGAAGAAAAAACACATCCTGGATCGCCTGACCGCCGCTGAAGGTCTGGAGCGCTACCTGCACACCAAGTACGTGGGCCAGAAGCGCTTCTCGCTCGAAGGGGGCGAGAGCTTCATCGCCTCCATGGACGAACTGATCCAAAGCGCCGGCCAGCAAGGCGTGCAGGAAATCGTCATCGGCATGGCCCACCGGGGTCGCCTGAACGTGCTCGTCAACACCCTGGGCAAGATGCCCGGCATGTTGTTCGCCGAGTTCGACCACACCGCGCCGGAAGAACTGCCGGCCGGTGACGTGAAATACCACCAGGGCTTCAGCTCCGACGTCACGACCCCGGGCGGCCCGGTGCACTTGTCGCTGGCGTTCAACCCCTCGCACTTGGAAATCGTCAACCCCGTGGTGGAAGGTTCGGTGCGCGCGCGCATGGACCGCCGTGGCGATCCCAAAGGCAAGCAAGTGCTGCCGGTGCTGGTGCACGGTGATGCCGCTGTGGGCGGCCAGGGCGTGAACCAGGAAACCCTGTGTCTGGCCCAGACCCGTGGCTACTCCACAGGCGGCACGGTCCACATCATCATCAACAACCAGATCGGCTTCACCACCTCCGATCCGCGCGATCTGCGCTCCTCGACGTTCTGTACCGACATCTTCAAGATGGTCGAAGCGCCGGTGCTGCACGTCAATGGCGACGATCCGGAAGCGGTGGTGTTGGCCACGCAACTGGCGATGGAATACCGCCAGACCTTCGGTGCCGATGTGGTGGTCGACATCACTTGCTTCCGCAAGCTCGGCCACAACGAGCAAGACACCCCGAGCCTGACCCAGCCGCTGATGTACAAAAAGATCGGCAGCCACCCTGGCACCCGCAAGCTCTACGGCGATCGCCTGATCGCCCAAGGCGTGCTCGGTGACAGTGGTCCCGACGACATGGTCAAGGCCTACCGCGCCGCCATGGACGCGGGCAAGCACACCGCCGACCCGGTGCTGACCAACTTCAAGAGCAAGTACGCCGTTGATTGGTCGCCGTTCCTGGGCAAGAAGTGGACCGATGCCAGCGACACCGCCATCCCGATGAGCGAGTGGAAGCGCTTGGCCGAGAAGATCACCACCATCCCCGCCAGCGTCACGCCGCACCAGTTGGTCAAGAAGGTGTACGACGACCGCGCGGCCATGGGCCGTGGCGAGATCAACGTGGACTGGGGCATGGGCGAACACATGGCCTTTGCCTCGCTGGTCGCCAGCGGCTATCCGGTGCGCTTGTCCGGTGAAGACTGCGGGCGCGGCACGTTCACCCACCGCCACGCGGTCATCCATGACCAGAACCGCGAGAAGTGGGACACCGGCACCTACGTGCCGCTGCAAAACGTGGCCGAGAACCAGGCCCCGTTCGTGGTCATCGACTCCATCCTGTCGGAAGAAGCGGTGCTGGCCTACGAATACGGCTACGCCTCCAACGATCCCAACACCCTGGTGATCTGGGAAGCGCAGTTCGGCGATTTCGCCAACGGCGCGCAAGTGGTGATCGACCAGTTCATCGCTTCGGGTGAAGTCAAGTGGGGCCGTGTCAACGGCATCACGCTGATGCTGCCGCACGGTTACGAAGGCCAAGGCCCCGAGCACAGCTCGGCCCGCGTTGAGCGCTTCATGCAGCTCGCGGCCGACACCAACATGCAAGTCACCCAGCCGACCACGGCCTCGCAGATCTTCCACCTGCTGCGCCGTCAGATGCTGCGCGACCTGCGCAAGCCGCTCATCATCTTCACGCCCAAATCCTTGCTGCGCAACAAGGACGCCACCTCGCCGCTGTCGGAGTTCACCAAGGGCGGTTTCCAGACCGTGATTGGCGAGACCAAGGACATCAAGGCCGACAAGGTCAAGCGTGTCGTGGCCTGCTCGGGCAAGGTGTATTACGACCTGGTCAAGCAGCGCGAAGCCAAGGGGGCCGACGACGTGGCCATCATCCGCGTCGAGCAGCTCTACCCGTTCCCGCACAAGGCGTTTGCGGCCGAGCTCAAGAAGTACCCCAAGGCCACCGAGATCGTGTGGTGCCAGGACGAGCCGCAAAACCAGGGCGCTTGGTTCTTCATCCAGCACAACATCCACGAGAACATGACCGATGGTCAAAAGCTCGGTTACGCCGGTCGCGCGGCCTCGGCTTCACCGGCCGTGGGTTACTCGCACCTGCACCAGGATCAGCAAAAGGCGCTCATCGAAGCGGCCTTTGGCAAGCTCAAGGGCTTTGTGCTGACCAAGTAAACCTCGTCCCCCGAACACACAGATACAGAAAGAATTGAAATGGCTATCGTAGAAGTCAAAGTTCCCCAGCTGTCCGAGTCCGTGGCCGAGGCCACCTTGCTGCAATGGAAGAAAAAGCCCGGTGAAGCTGTGGCCCAGGATGAAATCCTGATCGAGATCGAAACCGACAAGGTGGTGATGGAAGTGCCCGCGCCGTCCGCCGGCGTGTTGGCCGAAATCGTGGTCGCCGACGGCGGCACCGTGGTGGCCGAGCAGCTGATCGCCAAGATCGACAGCGAAGGCAAGGCCGGTGCGGCAGCGCCCGCACCCGCGGCGGCTCCCGCAGCAGCCCCTGCGGCAGCGCCTGCGGCAGCGCCTGCCGCCGCAGCGGCGCCGGCCTCCAACAGCAAGGCCGGCGTGGCCATGCCCGCCGCCGCCAAGCTGATGGCGGACAACCACTTGGCCGCAGGCTCCGTGTCGGGCACCGGCAAAGACGGTCGTGTCACCAAAGGTGACGTGCTCTCCGCCGTGGCCGGCGGTGTGAAATCCACCGCAGCGGTCATCCCGACGGGCGCTCCCACCAGCACGCTGCCGCAAGTCAGCGGCCCCAGCGTCGATCTGGGCGATCGCCCGGAGCAACGCGTGCCGATGACGCGCCTGCGTGCCCGTGTCGCCGAGCGTCTGCTGCAATCGCAAGCCACCAACGCCATCCTGACCACGTTCAACGAAGTCAACATGGCGCCGGTCATGGAGATGCGCAAGAAGTTCCAGGACAAGTTCGAGAAAGAGCACGGCGTCAAGCTGGGCTTCATGAGCTTCTTCGTCAAGGCCGCGGTGCACGCGCTCAAGAAGTTCCCGGTGCTCAACGCTTCGGTCGATGGCAACGACATCGTCTACCACGGCTACTTCGACATCGGCATCGCCGTCGGTTCGCCGCGCGGTCTGGTGGTGCCCATCATCCGCAATGCCGACCAGCTGAGCTTTGCCGACATCGAGAAGAAGATCGCTGAATTCGGCGCCAAGGCCCGCGACGGCAAACTCGGCATCGAAGAGATGACGGGTGGTACCTTCTCCATCTCCAACGGTGGCACCTTCGGCTCGATGCTCTCGACCCCGATCATCAACCCGCCGCAATCGGCCATCCTGGGCGTGCACGCCACCAAGGACCGTGCCGTGGTGGAAAACGGTCAGGTCGTGGTGCGTCCGATCAACTACCTCGCCATGTCCTACGACCACCGCATCATCGATGGCCGTGAAGCGGTGCTGGGTCTGGTCGCGATGAAAGAGGCGCTGGAAGACCCGGCCCGTCTGCTGTTCGACCTGTGATCGTTCTGGGCAGCGCCCCCGCGATGGGGGCGCTGCGTTTTCTGACTTCTATCCCGAGATTCCCATGAGCAAACAATTTGACGTCGTCGTCATCGGTGGTGGCCCCGGCGGCTACATCGCGGCCATCCGCGCGGCCCAGCTGGGCATGAACGTGGCCTGCATCGACGAATGGAAAAACGCGGCCGGCGGCCCGGCTCCCGGTGGCACCTGCACCAACGTGGGCTGCATCCCGTCCAAGGCGCTGCTGCAATCGAGCGAGCACTTCGAGCACGCCAACCACCACTTCGCCGACCACGGCATCAGCGTCAAAGACGTGAAGATGGACGTGGCCAAGATGGTGGCGCGCAAAGACACCGTCGTGAAGCAGAACAACGACGGCATCCTCTACCTGTTCAAGAAGAACAAGGTCAGCTTCTTTCACGGCCGTGGCAGCTTTGCCGGCGCGGCAGAAGGCGGCTTTGCCATCACCGTGGCAGGCAAGGACACCGAGACGATCACGGCCAAGCAAGTCATCGTCGCCACCGGCTCGAATGCCCGTGCCTTGCCCGGCACGCCCTTCGATGAAGAGACCGTGCTCTCCAACGACGGCGCGCTGCGCATCGGTGCTGTGCCCAAGAAGCTGGCCCTGATCGGCTCCGGCGTGATCGGTCTGGAGATGGGCTCGGTCTGGCGCCGCCTCGGTGCCGATGTCACCATCCTCGAAGGCCTGCCGACCTTCCTCGGCGCAGTGGATGAGCAGATCGCCAAGGAAGCCAAGAAGGCCTTTGACAAGCAGGGCCTGAAGATCGAACTCGGCGTCAAGGTCGGTGAGGTCAAGGTCGCCAAGAAGGGCGTGTCGATCGCCTACACCAACGCCAAGGGCGAAGCCCAGACGCTGGACGCCGACAAGCTGATCGTCTCGATCGGTCGCGTGCCCAACACCATCGGCCTGAACCCCGAGGCCGTGGGCCTGCAGCTCGACGAGCGCGGTGCCATCGTGGTCGACGGCGACTGCCGCACCAATGTGCCGGGCATCTGGGCCGTGGGTGACGTGGTGCGCGGCCCCATGCTCGCGCACAAGGCCGAAGAAGAGGGCGTGGCTGTGGCCGAGCGCATCGCTGGCCAGCACGGGCACGTCAACTTCAACACCATCCCCTGGGTCATTTACACCAGCCCGGAGATCGCCTGGGTCGGTCGCACCGAGCAGCAGCTCAAGGCCGATGGCGTGGCCTACAAGGCCGGCACCTTCCCGTTCCTGGCCAATGGTCGTGCGCGCGCCCTGGGTGACACCACCGGCATGGTGAAGTTCCTGGCCGATGCCGCCACCGATGAAATCCTGGGCGTGCACATCGTCGGCCCCATGGCCTCCGAGCTGATTTCTGAGGCCGTGGTGGCGATGGAGTTCAAGGCCAGCGCCGAAGACATCGCCCGCATCTGCCATGCCCACCCGTCGCTGTCGGAAGCGACCAAGGAAGCCGCCCTGGCGGTGGACAAGCGCACCCTCAACTTCTGAGGTGGCGTGTGACGCGTGAGAAAGCCCGTTGGCAACAGCGGGCTTTCTTGTTGGTGACCGCGTGACAGACGCGGAGAACCCGGTTCCAGCACAATCCTTGCCCATGTCGGTTCGCGAAAACTACCAACGAGAATTGCAGGCGCGCGGCTTTCAAAGCGATCCCGCGCAACTGCGTGCCATTGACGCGCTGGAGCGCTGCGCCCAGGAATGGGCACAGTACAAGGAGCAGCGCTCCAACCGCTTCAAGAAGCTCATCAACCGCCCACCGATCCCCCGTGGCGTCTACATGCACGGTGGGGTGGGGCGCGGCAAAAGCTTTTTGATGGACTGCTTCTTCGAGGCCGTCCCGATCAATCGCAAAACCCGTTTGCACTTTCACGAGTTCATGCGCGAGGTGCATCGTGAGCTGCGCGAGTTGCAGGGCACGGTCAACCCGCTGGACGTGCTGGGACACAACATCTCCAAGCGCTACAAGCTGATCTGCTTTGACGAATTCCACGTCGCCGACATCACCGACGCCATGATCCTGCATCGCTTGTTGGTGTCCCTGTTTGACAACGGCGTGGGCTTTGTCACCACCTCCAATTTCAAACCCGACGATCTGTATCCGGGTGGCCTGCACCGCGACCGCATCTTGCCGGCCATCGAGTTGCTCAACCGCGAGCTGGAAGTCATCAACGTCGACAACGGCACCGACTACCGTCGCCGCACGCTGGAGCAGGTTCAGCTCTACCACACGCCCTTGGGCGAGGTAGCCGATGCGGCCATGACCGAAACCTTCGAGCGCCTGGCCGAAACACCCGATGAAGACCCGGTGTTGCACATCGAGGCGCGCCAGATTCGGGCTCGGCGTCGCGCCGGTGGTGTGGTCTGGTTCGATTTCCGTGCCTTGTGTGGCGGCCCGCGTTCGATGAACGACTACCTGGAAATCGCCAGCCAGTTCCACACCGTCTTGCTCAGCGACGTCCCGCACATGCCCGTGCGCATGGCCTCCGAGGCGCGGCGCTTCACCTGGCTCATCGACGTGCTGTACGACCGCCGCGTCAAGCTGGTGATGTCGGCGGCGGTGGAGCCCGAGGCGCTCTACACCGAGGGGCCGCTGTCGCACGAGTTTCCGCGCACCGTCTCGCGTCTCAACGAGATGCAGTCGGCCGAATTCCTGGCGTTGGAGCGCCGCTTGGTGGACACCCGGCTGACATGACGCCACGCGCGCCGCGCTCAACCCCGTGGATGCGCCGAATCGCCTGCATCGGCTTCACCTGGTCTGCACTCGTTGGGGCCGAAACCCCGCCGGCGGCCGACGCACTGGCCGCACGCGGTGCTGCGCTCCAATCGCAACGCGATGCGCTGGAGTCGCGTTACAAACAAACCGTACGCGAGTGCTACCAGCAGTTCAACGTCACCGACTGCCGCAACCAAGCCCGCGAGCGCTACATCGCCGAGCACCGCGCCCTGCGCGAGCAGGAGTTGCAACACCACGCGCAAGAACGTCAGGCCCGCACCGCGACGGCCCACGAGCGCTTGCAGACCAAGCAGTTGGATGCAGCCGATCGTGCGCGCGAAGCCGAGCGAGCAAGTCAGGCTGCGCAGGGTCGCCAGCAGGAGCAGCAACGCAAACAAAGCGATCACGATGCATCGGGCAGTCGCCGCATCGAGACCCTGGAGCGACAGGAGGACGCCCGCACCCATCGCGCCGAGGTCGAGCGTCGCGCGCGCGAACGTGAGCGCGACAAGCCCCGCGCGGCCCCATTGCCCAGCCCCACAGGCACGCCATGACCCAACCCAATCTGCATTCGCCCGAACGTCAGCTCATTGAGTTGCGCATGGAGCACGCCGACCTCGACGCGAGCATCGACCGGCTGGCCCAGACCTTTCCCCTGGACGAGTTGATGCTCATGCGCATGAAAAAGCGCCGTCTGGCCTTGCGCGATCAAATCGCGGCTCTGGAGCGTCAGCTCGACCCCAAGGAGCCGGCCTGAGCCCCGCCATGTCCGGCGACAGCGATCTCCGGCAACGGGTGCAAGAGGCCTTTGCGCCAGGCGGCTTGCTGGCCCAAACCACAGAAGCCTTCCAGCCCCGCGACGGGCAGACCGACATGGCGCTCGCCGTCACCGAGGTGCTGGAGCAGGGTGGGGCGCTGGTGGTCGAGGCTGGCACCGGCGTGGGCAAGACCTTTGCCTATCTGGTGCCGGCGCTGCTCAGCGGCGAGCGGGTGTTGCTCTCGACCGCCACCAAGGCTTTGCAAGACCAACTGTTTGCGCGCGACCTGCCGCGTCTGGTGCAGGCCCTGGACTTGCCAGTGCGACTGGCGTTGCTCAAAGGGCGCAGCAGTTACCTGTGCACCCATCGCTTGGCGCTGGCGCGGCGTGAGGCCACGCTGCCCGACCGCCATGCCGTGCATCTGCTCGCCCGCATCGAGACCTGGGCCCAGGCCACCCGCAGTGGTGACTTGTCCGAGTTGCCCGGCCTGGACGAGCGCTCGGCGCTGATCCCGCTGGTGACCTCCACGCGCGAGAACTGTCTGGGCTCCGACTGCCCCGACTTCAAGACCTGCCATGTGCATGCGGCGCGGCGCGAGGCCCTGGCCGCCGATGTGGTGGTCATCAACCACCATTTGTTTTTTGCCGATCTGGCGGTGCGCGAAAGTGGCATGGCCGAGCTGCTGCCCAGCGTGCGCGTGGTCGTTTTCGATGAAGCCCACCAGCTCAACGAGACCGGGGTGCAGTTTCTTGGCCGACAACTGGCGTCGGGGCAACTGATCGATTTCACCCGCGATGTGCTGGCAGCGGGTTTGCAGTTGGCGCGCGGGCTGGCCGACTGGCAGGGCCTGTGCGCCGCGTTGGAAAAAGCCGCGCGCGATCTGCGCTTGACCCTGGGCACGCGCTCGGGCAGCGTCAAATTGAGCTGGACCGATGATGCGCCCGAGGGACTGGATGCGGTGGCGTGGTCTTGCGCTCTTGCAGGGGTGGCCGCCAGCTGCGAGCAAGCCGCGCAAGCCCTGGACTCGGTCAGCGAATTGGCCCCCGATTTCGTGCGCCTGGCCGAGCGGGCGCAGGCGCTGCTCGGCAGTGCCGAGTCCTTTGCCGCGGCGGTCGAGCCCGGACAGGTGCGCTGGGTCGATGTCAGCACAAGCCAAGTGCGGTTGATGCAGGCCCCGCTGGACATCGCCGATACGGTGCGCGAGCGGATGCTGGCCGCACCCAGCGTGGCCTCGGACAGCGACGGCGAGATGCGTCCGCGCAGCTGGATCTTCACCTCGGCCACACTGGGCGATGAGCCCGGCCTGCGTTGGTTCACCGAGCCTTGTGGTCTGATGGAAGCGCGGGTGCTGCGCGTCAGCAGCCCGTTTGACTACCCAAACCAGGCCTGCGTGTATGTGCCGCGTCGCATGGTGCGCCCCAACGAGCCCGGCCACAGCGACCAAGTGGCCGAACTGGCCACACGCGCCGCGCGCATGTTGGGCGGTCGCACGCTGGTGCTGACCACCACCTTGCGCGCTTTGCGCAGCATCGGCGCCTACCTGCAACAGTCGCTGGCTGGCAGCGGGCTGGAGGTGCTGGTGCAAGGCGAGTGGCCCAAGCGCCACTTGATGGCGCGCTTTCGCAGCGCCATCGAGCCAGGGCAGAGCGGTTGCGTACTGGTGGCTTCGGCCACGTTCTGGGAGGGCTTTGATGTGCCGGGTGAGGCGCTGCAACTGGTCATCATCGACAAGCTGCCGTTTCCGCCACCCAACGACCCGCTGGTGCAGGCGCGCAGCCAGCGCCTCGAATGCCAGGGGCGCAGCCCCTTCAACGATTACTTCGTGCCCGAAGCCGCGGTGGCGCTCAAGCAAGGGGCGGGGCGTTTGATCCGCCGTGAAAGCGATCGCGGCGCGCTGGTGGTGTGTGACACCCGCCTGGTGCAGACGGCTTACGGACGGCGCTTGCTGGCGGCGCTGCCGCCGATGCGTGCCTTGCAGGAGCCCGAAGCGCTGGGGCAGTTCCTGCAAACGCTGGCGGCCGACGTCACCAGAACTTCCACCACGACTTCTTCTTAGGCGCTTTCTCCGGGTACAGCCAGACGCTGTCGGGGAAAGAGGCTTCCAGCACGCGGCGCGTGTCGTCGCGCAGCTGCGTCAGTTGCAGCCGGTCGTAGCACTGGTAGAGCAGGAACAGGGCTTCCTCGACCGCCGGCACATCGCGGAAGTCCTGGATGACTTGCTGCACGCGGTTGACCGCGGCCACATACGCGCCCTTGTTGAAATAAAAACGGGCCACGTAAATGTCCGAGCGCGCCAGCGTGTTGCGGATGTAGGCCATGCGCGCCTTGGCGTCGGGGGCGTATTTGGAGTCGGGGAAGCGCGCCACCAACTCCTTGAAGGCGTCGAACGAGTCCATGGCTTGCTTGGGGTCGCGTTCGGCCAGATCCTGACCCGCCAGGGACGACAAAAAGCCCAGGTTGTCGTTGAAGTTGACCAAGCCCTTGAGGTAGAGCGCGTAGTCCAGCGCCGGACTGGCCGGGTGCAGCTTGATGAAGCGGTCCAGCGTCGCCACGGCTTGCACCGGGTCGCTGTTTTTGTAGTAGGCCCAAGCCCTGTCAAGTTGGGCTTGCTGCGCCAGCGGTGTCCCAGCGGCGCGGCCTTCGAGCTTTTCGTAGTAGCCAATGGCCTTTTCATAGGCCCCCGCAGCGAGCTCGTCCTTGGCCTCTTGGTAGAGCTGATCCACGCTCCACTTGGCCGTCGGGTCGTACTTGTCGTTGGCACAAGCCGCCAGCAGCGCCACACACAGGGTCAGTGTCCAGCGCAGCGTCGATAATTTGGGACGAAATACCACAGCAATCCTCACGATGCAAAGCCAGACCATTCTATCGGCTCCCCTCGGCACGGACGACGACGATGTGTTGTCGCTCACCGGCGAGGTCGACGACGCCGAGCACGAGCTGCGGATCTGTCGGGTTGCGCCCGCTCAACAGGGGGAGCGGCTGGACAAGTTTCTGGCGGTGGCTTTGCCCGAGTTTTCGCGCAGCCACGTGCAGCAACTCCTGGTTCAGGGCAGCGTGCGTGGCATGGACGGGGCGCTGGGCCATGACTTGAAACCCTCGCGCCGCGTGCGCCTGGGCGAGGGCTACGAGGTGAGCCTGCGCCCGACGCCGCAAAGCCAGGCCTTCCGGCCCGAACCCATGGCGTTGTCGGTGGTCTACGAGGACGACCACCTGCGCGTCATCCACAAACCGGCCGGGTTGGTGGTGCATCCGGCACCGGGCAACTGGAGTGGCACGCTGCTCAATGGCTTGTTGGCGCTGGATGACAAAGCCGCCGAGCTGCCGCGCGCAGGCATCGTGCATCGGCTGGACAAAGACACCAGCGGCTTGATGGTGGTGGCGCGCAGCCGCGCGGCCATGGACGCTTTGGTGCGTCAGATTGCCGCACGCGAGGTGCACCGCGAATACCTGGCCGTCGGTCAGCGTGCCTGGCAGGGCGCGCGCACGGTGTCGGTGGAGCAAGCCATCGGACGCGATCCACGCCAACGTTTGCGCATGGCGGTGGTGGATTTGGAGCGGCACAGCGGCAAGGCCGCGCGCACCGACATCGAGTGCCTGGCCAGCGGACCCACGGCGTGCCTGGTGCGCTGCCGTTTGCACACGGGGCGCACGCACCAGATCCGGGTGCACATGGCGCACTTGGGACACGCCTTGCTGGGCGATGCCCTGTATGGCGGTTCCATGCAGATGGGGATCGGGCGTCAGGCCCTGCATGCGTTCCGCCTCGGCTTCGTGCACCCGATCACCGCGCAAGCGCTGACCTGGGTCGCGCCACTGCCCGAGGACCTGCACGACTTGCTGCACCGGCTGGGGCTCGCGCCAGGGCTGCCGCCTGAGGCGGTGCAGGGATAATCGCCGCCCATGCAAGCCCCTGCCCGTGCCACCCCATGCCCCGTGGTCGTTGACCTCGATGGCACCCTGATCCGCAGCGACTTGCTCCTGGAGTGTGGCAACCGCTGGATGACGCAGCACCCCTTGGGGGTCTGGCGCTTGCTGGCGCATCTGGCGCAGGGACGCGCGAGTCTCAAAGCCTGGCTGGCCCAAGTGGCTGCGCCCGATGTCAGTGCCTTGCCCTACCACGAAGGTTTGCTGGCGTGGCTGCGTGCGCAACGCGCGGCGGGGCGTCGCCTGGTGCTGGCCACGGCCAGCGATGGGCACTTGGCGCAGCAGGTGGCCGAGCACCTGCAACTGTTTGACGAGGTGCTGGCCAGCGATGGGCAGACCAACCTCAAGGCGCAGGCCAAGAGGGACGCCCTGGTGGCGCGCTTTGGAGAACAGGGCTTTGACTATGTGGGCAACGACCGGGCCGATGTGTCCGTGTGGGCGTCGGCGGCGCAGGCCCATGTGGTGTCGGACGATGCCGCGCTCGTGCAACAGGCGCGCCACACGGGGCGTCTGGGTCAGGTGTTTGGCACCGAGCGCCAGCCGCTCGTGCCCGCCTTGTTCAAGGCGATGCGCCTGCACCAATGGGCCAAGAACCTATTGGTGTTCGTGCCGCTGCTGGCGGCGCATGTGTATGGCGATGTGCGCCAAGTCACGCTGGCGTTGCTGGCCTTTCTGGCTTTCGGCCTGGCGGCTTCGGGCGTGTACCTGCTCAACGATTTGTCCGACGTGGAGGACGATCGCCACCACCCCCGCAAGCGCCAGCGTCCGTTCGCGACGGGGCATTTGAGCTTGCTGCTGGGTTGGTGTCTGTGGCCCGTGCTGCTGCTGGCCAGTCTCGCGTTGGCCTGGCAAGGCGTGTCGATGGCATTTGCGGCCGCGTTGCTGGTCTACGTGGCCGTCACCACGCTGTATTCGTTTTGGCTCAAACAGTGGGTCATGGTCGATGTGTTGACGCTGGCCATCCTCTACACCTTGCGCATCGTGGGCGGCGGCGTCGCCATCGCGGTGCCGCTGTCGTTTTGGTTGCTGCTGTTCTCGATGTTCCTGTTCCTCAGCCTCGCGCTCATCAAGCGCTACAGCGAACTCAAAGCCGCCCGCGAGGCCGGGCGCAGCAGCGTGCTGCGCGGGCGCGGCTATGCGCCGGACGATCTGGAAATGGTGTCCAGCCTGGGTGGCAGCGCCGGCTTCATCTCGGTGCTGGTGCTGGCCTTGTATGTGCAAGACAGTCAGACCGCGCACCTCTATGCCGCGCCCCATGTCATTTGGGCCTTGTGTCCGCTGATGCTGTTTTGGGTGTCGCGGGCTTGGCTGATCGCGCACCGTGGGCAAATGCACGACGACCCCATCGTGTTCGCCTTGCGCGATCGGGTGAGTTGGGTGATCGTCGCCCTCATGCTGGTGGCCGTCGTGCTGGCGCGGTGGCTGTGATGCGTGCCGCGGCCCGCATTGCGATCATCTATGCCGCGGTGTCGGCGGTGGCGACGGCCTGCAACCTGCTGACCCAGGCCTTGAGCATGGCGTTGTATCAAGGCCTGCACGCCATCGAGTGGTCGGTGCTGGCGGGCACGGCCTGTGGCCTGCCCATCAAGTACGCGCTGGAGAAGCGCTTTGTGTTTTTGTTCCGTGCCGATGACCTGGGGCACGACACGCGCTTGTTTGTGCTCTACGGTTTCATGGGGGTGTTCACCACCGCTGTGTTCTGGGGCATCGAGTTCGCGTTCCATCACCTGTTCGGCACCGATGCCATGCGTTACCTCGGCGGGGCCATTGGCTTGACGCTGGGCTCGTGGATCAAGTACCACCTGGACAAGCGCTTTGTGTTCAAGCAGGTGGCCGCATGAGGCCGGTGTCGGCCTGGGGGCGGCTCGATGCCCATCCGCACCGCGTGCTGCCGCTGACCGAAAGCCAGAGCCTGACCACGTTGCCGCAGGCCCCGGGCGTGGCCCACGGTATGGGTCGCAGCTATGGCGATGTGGCCCTCAACCCAGGCGGGACGCTGTGGTTGACCACCGGGCTGGATCGTTTCATCGCCTTCGACCCCGACACGGGTGTGTTGCACGCCGAGGCCGGCGTCTTGCTGCGCGACATCCAGCGCCTGTTTGCGCCACGCGGTTGGATGTTGCCGGTGACGCCGGGCACGCAGTTTGTCACCCTGGGTGGTGCCATCGCCAACGATGTGCATGGCAAGAACCACCACGTCATGGGTTGCTTCGGCGACCATGTGCAGTCGCTGGTGTTGTTGCGCACCGATGGGCAGCGTCTGGCGGTGGACCGCGCTTCGCACCCCGACCTGATGCGCGCCACCATCGGCGGCCTGGGACTCACCGGCGTCATCCTGGAAGCCACGGTTCGCTTGCGTCCGGTCGACAGCACCTGGCTGCACGTGGAGAGCGAGCCCTACACCAGCCTGGACGATTACTTCGTGTTGGACGCGGCGGCGCAAGCCGACTGGGAATACACCGTGTCCTGGATCGACTGCCTGTCGGCCCGTTCGGCGCGGGGCATTTTTTTTCGGGCCAACCACGCCCGGCGCGAGCAGGCGCAAGCCGCAGGTCTCTCGGAGCGCGCCCCCAGTCCGCGTGCGCGCAGCATGCCCCTGGTGCCCCCCGTCTCTCTGGTCAACGCGCTCTCGTTGCGGGCGTTCAACAGCGCGTATTTCCATTGGCATGCGCGGCGGCGTGGGGCGCAGTGGCAGCACCACCAGCCGTTCTTTTACCCGCTGGACCAGGTGCAGCATTGGAGCCGCATGTATGGGCCGCGCGGCTTCTACCAGTATCAGTGTGTGGTCCCCGCGTCGGTGGGGCGCGATGCCACAGCGGCTTTGCTACAACAGATCGCTCGCAGCGGGCAGGGCTCTTTTCTGGCTGTGCTCAAGACCTTTGGCGCGTGCGCGCCGGCTGGATGGCTCAGCTTTGCCATGCCCGGCGTGACGCTGGCGCTGGACTTTCCCAATCGTGGCGAAGACACGCTGCGTTTGTTTGACGCGCTCGACGCCATCGTGCGCGAGGCGGGCGGGCGTCTGTATGCCGCTAAGGACGCACGCATGTCGCGTGACATGTTCGAAGCGGGTTATCCGGAGCACCCAGGCTTCAACGCTTGGCGCGATCCGGGTTTGAGTTCGGCGCTGTCGCGCCGTTGCATGGGGTGGTGATGAAACATCTGGTGTTGATCGGAGCAGGTTCGGCCATGGCGCAGCATTGCGCGCGGCTGTGGGTGGCGCGTGAGCCGATGCGCATCACGCTGGTCGGGCGCGATGCACAGCGTTTGCAGCCGGTGGCCGACGACTTGCGCGTGCGGTCGCCCGCGTCCGACGTCGCCGTGCTGGCGGCCGATTTCCAAACGCCCCACGGCGTGGATGCCGCCGTGGCCGCGTGCGTGGCCCGTGGGCCCATCGACCGCGCGTTGGTGGCGCATGGCTGGCTGGTTGAGCAGTCGACGTGCGAACAAGACACGCAGGTTTGCGCCGAAGCCCTGAGCGTCAACGCCGTCTCGCCCGTCTTGTTCGCCGAGGCCCTGGCGCGGCACATGGCGCAGCGCGGCGAGGGCACGCTGGCGGTGATCGGCTCGGTGGCGGGCGACCGGGGGCGTCAATCCAACTACGTGTATGGCGCGGCCAAGGCGCTGGTGGACCGTTACCTGCAAGGCTTGCAGCACCGCTTTGCAGATACCGCCGTGCGGGTGGTGCTCATCAAGCCGGGGCCCACCGACACGCCCATGACCTCGGCGTTCAAGGCCCAGGGGCGTCGCCTCGCCCCGGTCGAGCAGGTGGCCGCCGACATCGTGCGCGGCATGGACCGAGGGCAGCGCGTGGTCTACACCCCGGGCGTGTGGCGCGTGATCATGTGGGTCATTCGGCATTTGCCGTTTGTGCTGTTTCGGCGGCTGAAGATCTGAGCCCCACCGCCGTCAGCCGCTAAAATCGCGCCAGCTTGTGAAAGCCCACGCCCTGCGGTGAGTGTCTTCGGACCGTGCCGCAGCCAGGCCATCCAACCGCCCGCTTCGGGCCCATCCGGAAATTGCCGATGAACACCGTCGATGCCAAGCGCGTCCTGGAGACTGCGCTGATTTGCTCTCCACAACCCCTGACCGTGCGTGACCTGCGCGTGTTGTTCCAGGATCAGCTCGGGGCCGATACCCTGAAAACCTTGTTGGAAGAGCTGCAACTCGAATGGACCTCGCGTGGCGTCGAGCTGGTTTGCGTGGCCACGGGCTGGCGCTTTCAAAGCCGTCCCGAAATGCGCGAATACCTGGACCGCCTGCACCCCGAGAAGCCGCCCAAATACACCCGCGCCGCCATGGAGACGCTGGCCATCATCGCGTACCGCCAGCCGGTGACGCGTGGCGACATGGAGGACATCCGTGGCGTGACCATCAACTCGCTGGTGCTCAAGCAGCTGGAAGACCGAGGCTGGGTCGAGGTCATCGGGCACCGCGAAACCGTGGGCCGTCCGGCCCTCTACGGGACAACGCGTCAGTTCCTCGACGATTTGGGGCTGGCCTCGCTGGACCAATTGCCGACCTTTGACACCGCGCAGGCGCAAGCCAATGCCTTCGCGCAACTGGGCGACGACGCGCCGCAACTGGCGATGGCGCTGGGCGAGGAGTCTGGGGCCTCGTCGGAAGACGAGGCGTCACCCGCGCTGGAGCCCACCGAGTCGAATGAACCTGGGGGCAGCGACAGGTCGGCCGACGCACCCGAGTCGAGCGCCGAAAGCGAGCCGATCGAGCCCGAGCCCACCCAAGACGAATCGCTCTTGTCCACACCGGAGGACGGTCATGGCCACTGAATCCAAACCCCGCAAAGCCGCGGCACCGCTGGAGGCCGATGCGATCGAGCCGACCATTGATTTCGCCGATGTGGTCTCGGGTGAGTTCGACGCCGAGGCCGAGCTGGAACCCAGCGCACCGGCCAAGCGGGTGCTGCTGCCCCAACCCGAGTCCCCCAAGCTGCACAAGGTGCTGGCTCAAGCAGGCCTGGGCTCGCGGTTGGAGATGGAGCAACTGATCCTGGAAGGTCGCGTCTCGGTGAACAACGAGCCTGCGCACGTCGGGCAGCGCATCCAGTACGGCGACCAAGTCCGCGTCAATGGCCGTTTGCTGCGCGTGCGCATCGAGCCGCCGCCTCCGCGCGTCATCGCTTATCACAAGCCCGCCGGTGAAGTGGTGACGCACGACGATCCTCAAAATCGACCCACGGTGTTTCGCCGCCTGCCGCGTTTGCATCAAGGCAAATGGCAGTCCGTGGGGCGATTGGACCTCAACACCGAAGGCTTGTTGCTGTTCACCAGCTCGGGCGAGTTGGCCAACCAGCTCATGCACCCACGCTTTGGACTGGAGCGCGAATACGCGGTGCGCTCGTTGGGGCGGCTGAGCATGGAAGACAAGCAGCGTTTGCTCGACGGCATCCCGCTCGACGACGGCCTGGCCCAATTCGGCTCGATCGAGGAGGGCGGTGGCGAAGGCTCCAATTGCTGGTACCGCGTGACGATTTCCGAAGGTCGCAACCGCGAGGTGCGGCGCATGTTCGAAGCGGTGGGCCATGCGGTCAGCCGACTCATCCGCATCCGTTACGGTGCCATGGTGTTGCCTCGGGGCTTGCGCCGAGGGGCTTTTGTGGAGCTGAGCGAGCGCGACATTCGATCCCTGATGCAGGCCGCCGGCATGACCCCGCCCACCAGCAGTGGCAAGCCCGTCAACCACCGCGAAGAGCGTGCCAAAAGCCGCCGCCGTGGGAACAGCGTGGGACCGCGTCCGTCTTACCCGCGTGCGCCCGAAGGTGCGCGTCGACCCGATGAGCGTCTGGTGCAAGCCCCCCGCAAGCGCGGCACTGCCAAGCCTGCAGGTGGCGCTCAACCCGATCCGATGCAGACCTCGTTAGGCTACATCGGGGGTGACAGCTTTGTGCGTGCCGGTCAGCGGCGCACGCCGGGGCGAAAGGGCCGCAAAGGCTGAAGGTCACATCGCGGCAGGTTAAAATCGCAGGCTGCTCCCATCGCAGGGAAGTCCTTTTTCAATACAAAGTTCAACAGGAAAAACCATGAGCACCGAACGCACCCTCTCCATCATCAAGCCCGACGCCGTCGCCAAGAACGTCATTGGTCAGATTTACGCCCGCTTCGAGGCCGCCGGTCTGAAGATCATTGCCGCCAAGATGGCCCACCTGTCGCGCGGTGAGGCAGAGGCTTTCTACGCCGTGCACAAAGAGCGTCCCTTCTTCAAGGACCTGGTGGACTTCATGGTGTCGGGCCCGGTCATGATCCAGGTGCTCGAAGGCGAGAACGCCATCCTCAAGAACCGTGACCTGATGGGTGCGACCGATCCCAAGAAGGCCGCTCCTGGCACCATCCGCGCCGACTTTGCCGACAGCATCGACGCCAACGCCGTGCACGGCTCGGACGGCCCCGACACCGCCAAGGTGGAAGTGGGCTTCTTCTTCCCCGGCATGAACGTCTACAGCCGCTGAACCCCATCGCGTGGCAGCGCCACGCAGCACAGACCCATGACGGCCAATCTGCTCGATTTCGATCTCGACGGTTTGGCCGTTTTTTGTGAGCGCCTGGGTGAAAAGCGCTTTCGCGCCACCCAGTTGTTCCGCTGGATCCATCAAAAGGGCGCGCGCGACTTCGACCAGATGAGCGATTTGGCCAAGTCGCTGCGTGACAAGCTCAAGACCTGCGCGGCCATCACGCCGCTGCAACCCCTGTCGCGGCACGACTCGGCCGACGGCACCATCAAGTGGCTGTTCGATGTGGGCGATGGCAATGCTGTCGAGACGGTGTTCATTCCCGAGGACGACCGCGCCACCTTGTGTGTGTCGTCGCAAGCCGGCTGCGCCGTGGGCTGTCGCTTTTGCTCAACGGGCCATCAAGGCTTCAGCCGCAACCTGAGCACGGGCGAGATCCTGGCGCAACTGTGGTTTGTCGAGCACACGCTGCGCGCCGAACGGCAGTGTGACGAGCGCATCATCTCCAACGTGGTGATGATGGGCATGGGCGAGCCGCTGCAAAACTACAGCGCTCTGGTGCCCGCCTTGCGGGCCATGCTCGACGACCACGGCTACGGCTTGTCGCGCCGTCGGGTCACGGTGTCCACCTCGGGCGTGGTGCCCATGATCGATCGACTGGCGCAGGACTGTCCCGTGGCCCTCGCGGTCTCGCTGCACGCGCCCACCGATGCCTTGCGCGACCCGCTGGTGCCGATCAACCGCAAATACCCCCTGGCCGAGTTGATGGCGGCCTGCCAACGCTATTTGGCCCACGCGCCGCGTGACTTCATCACTTTCGAATACTGCATGCTCGACGGCGTCAACGATCAACCCGAACACGCGCAAGCCCTGATCGAGTTGGTGCGACCGCGCGGGGGCGGCGGTGTGCCGTGCAAGTTCAACCTCATTCCTTTCAATCCGTTTCCAGCGTCCGGGCTGACACGGTCGCCCCAGGCCCGCGTGCGCGCCTTTGCCGATCAGTTGCAGGCCGCAGGCATCGTCACCACCATTCGCAAAACCCGAGGCGACGACATCGACGCCGCCTGCGGCCAGCTCGCGGGTGACGTGCAAGACCGCACCCGGGTGCAAGAGCGCATGGCGCGCCAGCGCGTGATCCCGCTCACGCAGGTGTCTTCATGAGCGTTGCGCCAGGGCGCGTGGCTCTGGGGCTGGCGGTGTGGCTGTTGATGGCTTGCGCCAATGGGCCCCGCGCGCTGGATGCCCTCGCACCTCCCGAACCCGATGTCCAGCGCCAGCGCGCCATGCGCCGTCTGCAACTGGCCACGGCCTACTATGTGCAGCATCAGGATGATGTGGCGCAGCAGGAAGCCCGCGCTGCCCTGGAGATCGACCCGCGTTACGCCGAGGCCTATGGCCTGCTCGCTTTGGTCCATCAGCGTCTGGGTGCGCCCGCCTTGGCCGAGCAGAGCCATCAACGGGCCTTGAGCCTCGCGCAAGCGGGTGCGGCCAGTCCCGGCGAATGGGCGGCCATGGCCCACAATTACGGTTGGTTTTTATGCCAGCAAGGTCGCTTCGCCGAAGGACAGGTGCAACTGCAAGCCGCCTTGGTCACGCCGGGCTATCTGGCCGCTGACAAGACCCGGCAGGCTTTGCAGGCCTGTCAACTGAGCCACAATTCGTCCCATCATGAACGCTGAATCACAACACACCCCAGAGGCTGCCGTTTCGTCCTCGAATTCCGCCGGCGCCATGTTGCGTCACCACCGCAAGGCGCGTGGCGTTGAACCCGAAACCCTGGCCTCATCCCTGCATGTGCCCGTCAGCAAGATCCTGGCGCTGGAAGAAGATCGCTTGGACGTGATGCCCGACATCATGTTTGCGCGGGCCCTGGCCATGTCGGTGTGCCGCTACCTCAAGGTGGATGCGACGGCTGTGCTGGCCCGCATGCCGCAGCAAGACGCCTCACGCGTCGCGGCGCGCGATGAGCGCGGCATCGATTCGCCCCTGTCGCGCCCGTCGCTGATGCCCGACGGCAGCGCACAAATCTTCCAGCGCCTGCTCGATGTCAAGGTGCTCGCTGTCTTGGTGGTGGTGCTCGGTTTGCTGTACCTGTGGGTGCAGGGGGGCCATCAGCCCGCGCCCGTGGCGCCGCCCAGCGCACCCGCGCTCGCCGAGCCTGTACCCAATGCCGCGCCTGCCGCCGAAGGCAGCGCACCGACCGACGGGCAGACACCGACCGCATCGGGCGCGGCGGCACCGACGTCGGTTGCCGTTCAGCCGGTCACTCCCGCGTTGCCACAGACCGTCGTCACCCCCGTCACGCCCGCTGGCGTTGGCAAATGAGTTGGACGTGAGCGCCATGCACGACAACCCCGAATGCATCGCGTTGGCGGCTCCACAGCCGCGGCGCAGCCTGCAGGCGCGGGTGGTTTGGGGCGCGCGCGTGGTGACGGTTGGCGGTGATGCCCCGGTGCGCGTGCAGTCCATGACCAACACCGACACGGTGGACGTCATCGGCACCGCCATCCAGGTCAAGGAATTGGCGCAGGCCGGCTCGGAGTTGGTGCGCATCACGGTCAACACCGAAGACGCCGCGCGTGCGGTGCCGCACATCCGTGAGCAGCTCGACCGCATGGGCGTCGATGTGCCGCTGGTGGGCGACTTTCATTACAACGGCCATCGCTTGCTGACCGACTTCCCCGATTGCGCGCAGGCCCTGTCCAAATACCGCATCAACCCGGGCAACGTCGGCAAAGGCGACAAGCGTGACCGCCAGTTTGGTCAGATGATCGAAGCGGCGTTGCGCCACGACAAACCCGTGCGCATCGGTGTGAACTGGGGCAGTTTGGACCAGGAGTTGCTCGCGCGGCTGATGGACGTCAATGCCCAGCGCGCACAACCCTGGGACGCACGCCAGGTCATGTACGAGGCCCTCATCACCTCGGCCATCGACTCGGCACGCGCGGCCGAAGCCTTGGGCATGCCCCCCGAGCAAATCTTGCTCAGTTGCAAGGTCAGCGGCGTGCAAGACCTGATCGCGGTGTACCGCGAATTGGCACAGCGCTGCCGTTACCCCTTGCACCTGGGCCTGACCGAAGCCGGCATGGGCACCCGCGGCACGGTGGCTTCCACCACCGCGTTGTCCATCCTGCTGCAAGAGGGCATTGGCGACACCATTCGCGTCTCGCTCACGCCCCAGCCGGGTGAAGCCCGCACGCAAGAGGTGGTGGTGGCTTGTGAAATTTTGCAAGCCCTGGGGCTGCGTCACTTCGTGCCCAGTGTCACCGCCTGTCCCGGTTGCGGTCGCACCACCAGCACCACCTTCCAGGAGCTGGCCAAGCAGATCGACGACTTCCTGCGACTGCAAATGCCCGTCTGGCGTCACCGCTATCCCGGCGTGGAAAACCTCAAGGTTGCGGTCATGGGCTGCATCGTCAACGGACCGGGCGAGAGCAAGCATGCCGACATCGGCATCAGCCTGCCCGGCAGCGGTGAAGCGCCGGCTGCGCCCGTCTTCATCGACGGCGAGAAGGCGATGACCCTGCGCGGCGAACGCATCGCCGAGGAATTCCACCGCATCGTTGAAACCTACATTGAGAAACGCTTTGGCTGAGAACCCGAAAAAACAGGCCCTGACCGCAATCAAGGGCATGAACGATTTGCTGCCGCCGGACTCGGCGCAGTGGGAATGGTTGGAAGAACGCGTCCGCACCTTGATGGCGGCCCACGCCTATCGCCACCTGCGCACCCCCATCGTCGAGCCCACCGCCTTGTTCGTGCGGGGGCTGGGCGAGGTCACCGACATCGTCGAGAAGGAGATGTACTCCTTCGAGGACCGGCTCAATGGCGAGCAGCTCACCCTGCGTCCCGAGGCCACCGCTGGTGTCGTGCGCGCCGTGGTCGAACACAACCTGTTGTACGACGGCGGCAAGCGCCTGTACTACATGGGGCCGATGTTCCGTCACGAGCGCCCGCAGCGTGGCCGCTACCGCCAGTTCCACCAGATCGGTGCCGAAGCGCTGGGCTTTGCAGGCCCTGAGGTGGACGCTGAATTGATCCTGATGGCGCACGCGCTGTGGCAGTCGCTGGGCTTGACCGATGTGCGGCTCGAACTCAACAGCCTGGGTCAGCCCGAAGAGCGTGCCGCACACCGCGCCGCGCTGATCGCCCATCTGGAGCAGCACCTCGATGTGCTCGACGAGGAAGCGCGTCGTCGCCTGCACACCAACCCCTTGCGCATCCTCGACACCAAAAACCCGGCCATGCAGGCGGTGGTGGAGGCGGCCCCCAAACTCATCGACCATTTGGGCGAGGCATCGTTGGCGCATTTCAATGCCGTGCGTGCCATCCTCGATGCCAATGGTGTGGCCTATCGCATCAACCCGCGACTGGTGCGCGGCATGGACTACTACAACCTCACCGTGTTCGAGTTCGTCACCGACCGGCTGGGTTCACAAGGCACCATCTGTGGTGGCGGTCGCTACGACTACCTGATCGGCCAGATCGGCGGCAAGCCCGCGCCCGCCGTGGGCTGGGCCCTGGGCGTGGAGCGCGTCATGGAGTTGCTCAAAGAGGAGGGCGCTTTGCCCGCAGCCCCTTGCCCGGATGCCTACGCCATCGTGCCCGACGCGCAAGCCCTGCCGCAGGTGTTCACGGTCTTGCAAGCCTTGCGCGCGCGCGGCGTGCATGTGCAGATGCATGCGGGCACGGGCGAGGGCATGGGCAGCATGAAGTCGCAGTTCAAGAAGGCCGACGCCAGTGGGGCCCGGCACGCGCTGATCTTCGGCGGGGATGAGCTGGCTCGGGGTGAACTGACCCTCAAAGCCTTGCGCGATGGCGCGGGTGCGCAGGAGGCCCTGCGCCTGACCGACATCGACACGCTGGTGCAGCGCCTAAAATCCGGCCTCTCTCACACATAGGGCGAACCCCCAGCATGGCTTCCCATCTCGATCTCGAAGAACAAGAACAACTCGCCGAAATCAAGCATTTCTGGCAACGCTGGGGCAACCTCATCACCTGGGTGGTCATCGTGGTTCTGGGCAGCTATGCCGCCTGGAACGGCTGGCAACTCTGGTCGAACCGTCAGGCGGCACAGGCAGCGGCCCTGTACGACAGCGTGGAGCGCGCCGCCAATGTCGGTGACATGGCCCTGTTGGAGCGCGCCACCAACGACATCGAAGCGCAGTTTGGCGCCACCACCTATGCCCATCAGTCGGCATTGCTTGCGGCACGCGTGTTTGTGGACAAGGGCAATTCGGCGGCAGCCCGCCGACAACTGCAATGGGTCATCGACCAAGGCCGCGATGAGGCCTATCAAGCCCTGGCGCGTTTGCGTCTGGCGGCCCTGCTGATGCAAGACCAGGCCTTTGACGAAGCCCGCAAAATCCTGAGCGCCTCGGTGCCGCCGGCCTTCGAACCGCTCATGGCCGACCGTCTGGGCGATCTGGCCATGCTGCAAAACCAGCCGCAAGCTGCCGTGACGCAGTACCGCAAAGCCTGGAAAGGCTTGCCGGCAAATGCCGACTACCGTCGTCTCGTCGCGGTCAAGCTCGCGGCCTTGGGACAAGATCCCGAAGACCAGACCGTGACGGAGGGGCAGAAGTGAACATCATGCGTCGTTGCTGGCTTGGGGCCTCGCTGGCCGCTATGGTGCTCTTGACGGCCTGCTCGGGCGCGTCGCGTCCCAAGCCTGCCGAGATCGCCACCGTGGAGGTGCGCCAGGCCATCGAGCCGGTGTGGTCAGCCCGTGTGGGTGAGATCCAGTTTCCGCTGACCCTGGGCTATGCCCAGGGCCGTGTGGCGTTGGCCGACAGCCAGGGTCAGGTGGCCTTGCTCGACGTTGCCACGGGCCGCGACGTCTGGCGCGTGGCGCTCAAGGAAGCCATCGCAGCCGGTGTGGGCACGGATGGCGAGCAGGTGGCGCTGGTCACGCGCAACAACCAGTTGGTGGTGCTGACGCAGGGGCGTGAACAGTGGCGTGCGGGTCTGCCCGCTGAGTCGTTCACCGCGCCGCTGGTGGCGGGAGGGCGCGTGTTCGTGCTCAGCGCCAACCGCAGCGTCACCGCTTTCGATGGCGCGACGGGACGCAAGCTCTGGTCGCAACAACGCACGGGCGAGCCGCTGGTGTTGCGCCAAGCGGGTGTGCTGATGCCGTTCAAGAACACCTTGTTGGTCGGTTTCGCCGGTCGCCTGGCGGGTCTGAACCCGGACACGGGCGTGGCTGCCTGGGAAGTCGCCATGGCCACACCGCGTGGCACCAACGACATGGAGCGTTTGGTCGATTTGCTGGGCCCGGCCCAGCGTGCGGGCGATCTGGTCTGCGTGCGCGCCTTCCAGTCGCAAGTCGGTTGCGTCAACGCCGAGCGTGGTCAGGTGGCCTGGACGCGCCCTTCGGTGGGAGAACGTGCCATCGGTGGCAACGAGGGCTTGGTGCTGTCGACGCTGTCCAACGGCACGGTCCAGGCACACCGTCGCAGCGATGGGGAGCGGCTGTGGGAGAGCGAGCGTCTGAAGTACCGCCAGCTCAGTGCCCCCTTGGTCACGCCGCGCGGCGTGTTGCTGGCCGACAGTGGGGGCTGGTTGTATGTGCTGTCGACGGACGACGGCAGTCTGCTCAACCGCATTCGCCTTGATGGGCAACAAGGCTTGGCGGCGCCCGCTGTCCTGGCTGCCGCGTCCCAGGTGGTGCTGGTCAGCCGCGACGGTCGCATCAGCGGCCTGCGCCTGCCTTGAGGAGATCGGTTTGAAACCCGTCATCGCCCTGGTGGGCCGTCCCAACGTCGGCAAGTCCACCTTGTTCAACCGCCTGACCAAGTCGCGCGACGCCATCGTGGCCGACTATGCCGGTCTGACCCGTGACCGCCACTACGGCAACGCACGTTTGGGCAAGCACGAGTTCATCGTCATCGACACCGGCGGCTTCGAGCCCGACGCCAGCAGCGGCATCTACAAAGAGATGGCGCGCCAGACGCAACAAGCGGTGGCCGAGGCCGATGTGGTCATCTTTGTCGTCGATGCCCGCAGTGGCTTGTCGGCACAAGACCATGACATCGCGAACTACTTGCGCCGTCTGAGCAAACCCTGTGTGCTGGTGGCCAACAAGGCCGAGGGCATGCAGGGTGGGGCGCAACTGGCCGAGTTCTACGAGCTGGGCCTGGGTGAGGTGCTGGCGGTGTCCGCCGCGCACGGCCAAGGCATCCGCAGCATGGTGGAGTTGGCGCTGGAGCCGCTGAACCTGCCCGACCCCGATGACGAGGACGCGGCCCGCGACGACGGCATCATCAAGCTCGCCGTGGCGGGTCGCCCCAATGTGGGCAAGTCCACCCTCATCAACACCTGGCTGGGTGAAGAGCGTCTGGTCGCCTTTGACCTGCCGGGGACCACGCGCGACGCCATCAGCGTGCCGTTTGAACGCAATGGCCAGAAATTCGACCTCATCGACACCGCCGGTTTGCGCCGCAAGGGCAAGGTGTTCGAGGCCATCGAGAAGTTCTCGGTCGTCAAGACCTTGCAGGCCATCGAGTCGGCCAATGTCGTGCTGTTGCTGCTTGACGCCACACAGGGTGTGACCGATCAAGACGCCCACATCGCGGGCTACATCTTGGAGAGCGGTCGTGCCGTCGTGCTGGCCGTCAACAAGTGGGATGCGGTGGACGCCTACCAGCGCGAGCTGTTGCAACGCTCGATCGAGACCCGCCTGGCGTTTCTCAAGTTCGCCACGATGCATTTCATTTCGGCCAAGAAGCGCCAAGGACTGGGGCCGCTGTGGCAGGCCATTGGTCAGGCGCACCAGGCGGCCATGATCAAACTGCCCACCCCCATGCTCACGCGTTTGTTGCTGGAGGCGGTGCAGTTTCAGGCGCCCAAACGCGCCGGCATGTTCCGCCCCAAGCCGCGCTATGCCCACCAGGGGGGCATGAACCCGCCGGTCATCGTGGTGCATGGCAATTCGCTCGAACACGTCACCGATGCCTACAAGCGCTTTTTGGAGGGGCGTTTTCGCAAAGCCTTCAAGCTGGAGGGCACGCCCTTGCGCATTGAGATGCGCACCACGCACAACCCCTACAAGGACAAGGACGACTGAGGCCATTGGCCTGGGCCGTCTGTGGTAAGGTGGCGCTGTCTCAACCCATCAACACGGAGGATATCGTGAGCGAAAACATCAAGAACAAAGGCCAGTTGTTGCAGGACCCGTTTCTGAACCTGCTGCGCAAAGAGCATGTGCCCGTCTCGATCTACCTGGTCAACGGCATCAAATTGCAAGGCCAGATCGAATCCTTTGATCAATACGTGGTCCTGCTGCGCAACACGGTCACCCAAATGGTCTACAAGCACGCCATCTCGACCATCGTGCCCGGCCGTGCCGTCAGCTTCCCGGCTGAAGCCGCCTCGGGCACCGATGCCTGATTGAGTCCCCATGGACCACAAGGGCTGTTCACGCAGCCCTTTTCTTTTTTTAGCCCCGACCTTGAACGATTCCGCCGCCGCTTCCTCCGCCCGTGCCATTTTGGTGGGCGTCGACTTGGGCTTGCCGCATTTCGACACCGAGCTGGAAGAGTTGGGCCTGTTGGCCCAGACCGCAGGACTGGAGCCGGTGGCGCGCATCACCTGCAAGCGACGCGCCCCCGATGCCGCTTTGTTCGTGGGCAGCGGCAAGGCCGATGAGATCAAGGAGCTGGCGCTCATGCACAGCGCCACCGAGATCTTGTTCGACCAGTCCCTCAGCCCCGCGCAGC